>OGOY01000043.1_pt1 | contig 133076 bp, 142 predicted proteins | sample 1552811 | NCBI WGS metagenome assembly OGOY01 (sample SAMEA2580132, study PRJEB22360) | human gut metagenome | biome: human gut; feature: human-associated habitat; material: faeces | place: Denmark | collected 2008/2010 | reverse complement strand
TGTCCGAAGTGGCGCGGCAAGGAGCACCACCGTCGACCCAGCCGCAGCGGCGGGGACGACCGGTCACTGCACCGAATTCATTTCCTTTCTTAGCAATGGTCTTGCCGACTTCATCAAAGAGTTCGGTCGGGAAAGGACCTGAACCGACGCGTGTGCAGTAAGCCTTCGTGATACCAAGGATGTAATTGAGTTTCTGAGGGCCGACACCGGATCCGGGGCTGGCAAAACCTGCAACGGTGTTGCTGGAAGTGACGAACGGATAAGTTCCGTGGTCGATGTCAAGCATGGTTCCCTGAGCTCCTTCGTACAGGAACTGTTCGCCTTCCTTCATCTTAGTGTTGAGAATGTGAGAAATGTCGCGAATCTTCGGAACAATTCTCGGAGCCATTGCCAGCGTATCTTCGATCATCTTTTCGACGTCGACAGGTTCGCTGTTGTAATAGTTCGCCAGCAGGAAGTTGATGAGCTTGCAGTTTTCACGAACTTTTTCTGCAAAGACTTTCGGTTCTGCCAAGTCTCTGACATGGACAGCGCGGCGAGCGATCTTGTCTTCGTAGGCCGGCCCGATGCCACGGCCGGTCGTACCGATTTTCTTATCGCCTAAGGCGTTTTCACGAGCGTGGTCGAGCGCGATGTGGTACGGGAGAACCAGCGGACACTGACCGGAGACAAAAATACGATCTTCGGCATCCATTCCGTGAGCCTTCAGGTCGTCGATTTCCTTCAGCATTGCTTCGGGGCTAACAACTGCACCGTTACCGATGTAGCACTTGACGTGAGGATGCATAACACCGGAGGGGATCAAACGAAGAACCGTTTTCTGGCCGTTGATCACGAGTGTGTGGCCTGCATTGTGGCCGCCGTTGAAACGGACAACGCCTTGTACACTTTCGGTGAGCCAGTCAACGATCTTGCCTTTGCCTTCGTCGCCCCACTGAGCGCCGACAACGACTACATTTTTACTCATTTCATCCTCTTAAAAAATTAACGGTTCGACGTACGGGCCGCTACCGTCCAAACACCATTGATACAAACTAATTCTTCATCCAAGCGGAAAGATTCTTCCAGCGAAGCAACATTGTCTTCAGGCAGTTTTTCAATCACGATGTCGCCGTTTTCGCGAAGTTCACGAATGCGGGACTGCAGGGCGGCATCGTCCAGCCTGTTGGGCGCCAAGATCGCATAAGGACGCTTTGTGTCCATCACGGCGATAATCTCGCGCAGGTATAACGTAAAACCGACCGCGGGACGTTTGCGTCCGAAACGCTCACCGATATCATCGTAACGACCGCCGCGCAGAATCGGCTGATAACGACCGGGAATATTGACGCTGAAAGTCACGCCGGTGTGATAGCTGTAACCGGCAACGTCAGCGAAATCATAGCTGACGATATCTGCGCCGGATTCACGACCGAGTCTGCGGACGCTTTCCAGAATTTCCGGAATTTCCGGATAATCGGAAAATTCTTCGATAACTTGATTGAGAACGTCTTCCGAACCGAAGAGCATCGTCAGGCGGATTAAATCATCAACGGTTTTCTCTTTAAGAACACCTCTGAGCTCCTCAAGTGCAGAGCGGTCCTTATGACTCAAAGCAAAGAGAATTTGGTCCTGAACAGCTTCACTTGCAGGATCACTGTCCAGAATTGCCTTGACCACACCGGTGTGGCCTAAATCTAAGAAAATATTTTCAAGACCGAATTGACGCAGAGACTCAATTCCCAAACAGATCACTTCACGTTCGCTTTCCACACTGGAAGAGCCGAACATTTCAACACCGGCCAAGTACGGCTGGCGCGAAGCAAGAGGATGCAGAGGACGTGCATGGAGAACGCTTCCAACATAGCAGAGGCGGGATACACCCGAACGATTGAGAATGTGAGCATCGATTCGAGCAACCTGCGGCGTCATATCGGCGCGGATGCCCATCGTCTTTCCAGTTACCTGGTCGACGATTTTAAAAGTTCTGAGATCCAGATCTCCGCCCGTTCCTGTCAGAAGAGAGTCAACGTACTCCACCAGAGGAGGACGGACGACTTCAAAACCGTGGCTTGTCACCAGTTTTAGGAAAGAACTTCTAAGATGCTCTATGGCCCTCGCCTCTCGTGGAAGCATATCCGCGATATTTTCAGGTAGCAGCCATACTGACATAAAGATCCTTTCTAAAAAAGCAATGAACCGGCCCAAACGAGCACCAGCCCTAAGACTACACTTTCTAACCCGATATAACGGATTTTCTCGCTAGGAAATCGTGAGATAAATCTCACGGCGCGCTTCCATAAATCAGGAGCCAACATAGGTAAAAGGCCTTCAAGTACAAAGCAGAAACCCAGTACGTACAAGAAGGCCTTCATGATTTAGATCACAAAAAATTTATGGTTGTTTATTGGCTTGAGCTTCACCGCGGGAATTCTTGAGATAGTCGAAGAATTCGCTGCTCGGATCCACCACCATCATGTCCTGAGGTTTATTGAAGGACTGGCGATAAGCATCCAGTGAACGGTAGAACTTCGCAAACTCCGGATCTTTGCTAAATGCTTTGGCGTAAAGTTCGTTAGCTTGAGCGTCGCCGGAACCTTTAATGTTCTGAGCGTCACGATAAGCTTCGGCCAAAACAACGGTTCTTTGACGATCGGCGTCAGCCTTGATCTTTTCGGCTTCAGCAGCACCCTTGGAACGTTCTTCGCTGGCAACGCGCTTACGTTCGGCTTCCATGCGGCGATAGACAGACTCAGAAATTTCCGGTGTGAAATCAACTCGCTTGAGTCGGACGTCAACAACTTCAATACCTAAGTCGGAAACGCGCTTCTGGAGCGCTTCAGAGATTTCTGCCATTGCGCGTGCTCTGTCGCTGGACGTGATGTCGTTTACCGTGCGGCGGTTTACAACCTGGTTAAGCACGTCACGAAGCAGCGCAGACATACGGTCGTCCGCAGCGCGCTCGCTGCCCTGGAAGGAAACCCAGTAGCGGCGCGGATCATTGATACGCCACTTGACATAGGAATCAATCATCAGGTTCTTCTTCTCGCTGGTTTGAACCAAGTCCGCTGCGGGCGTGTCGATTGTGAGAATACGTTTGTCCAAATAGACAACGTTCTGAAGCGGTGACGGCAGTTTGACATGCAGACCCGGTGTAGAAACAACGCTCTTTAATTCACCGAGCATGAAGACTAAGGCGTACTCACGCTCGTTGACCGTGTAAAGGCAGGTTCTCGCGAGCAAGGCGCCAAAGAGAACAACAATAACTAAGGAAAGTAACTTTTTCATCTTTCTGTCCTTATCTCAAAGTGCGGGATAAAAGACGGGAAGTAGGCTGACTCGCGTCCGGTGTTAAAGGCGGCTGATCTCCGCCGGGCAGATTATGCGTCTGCTGGGCAGATGAAGCAGGAACGTTCGGCTGCACAGGTGCGGCCGCAGCTGCAGGCGCCGGTGCCGGAGCAGCTCGTTTAGCCAACTGATCCAACGGCAGGTACAACAGGTTATTGGAAGACTTATTGTCAACCATTACCTTGGTCGTGTTGTTGAAGATCTGCTGCATGGTGTCCACGTACATACGGTCGCGGGTCACCTTCGGAGCTTTCTCATACTGTGCGTAGACCTGATTGAAGCGGTTTGCGTCACCTTCGGCTTGAGAGACAACACGAGACTTGTAAGCTTCAGCCTCCTGACGAAGTCGTTCTGCCAGACCGCGGGCCTTAGGCACAACATCGTTGGCGTAAGCCTCTCCTTCATTAATCTGGCGTTCTCGGTCCTGACCGGCCTTAACGGCATCATTGAAAGCGGCCTGAACTTGTTCAGGCGGCTGAGCATTCTGAATGGCGACGGACAGAACCTGAATACCTGAGTGGTAGCGGTCCAGCATTTCCTGCATCAGCTTTTTAACTTCTTCTGCAATTTCCTGCTTGGACTCGAACAAAACGCTGTCCATCTTCTTGCGGCCGACCACTTCGCGCATGGCGGACTCGGCAGTCTGAACAACTGCACCCATCGGATCGCGGGTGCGGAACAAGAACTCTTCAGCGCCGTTGCCCTGCTTAATTCGATACTGAACATTGAACATCACGTCAACAATGTTCTCGTCGTCGGTCAACATGAGCGCTTCTTTAAGACGCTGTGTACCGCCTCTCAAACCGATTTCAGCCTTACGGACGGAAGAAACGTCGACCAAAGCAACGTCCTGAATCGGATAAGGCAGGTGCCAGCGGAAACCGGCGTTGGTACTTTCGGTGTAGCGGCCGAAAGTCGTCACGACGCCGTTCTGACCTTCCGGAACAATGTAGAAACCGGAAGCGAGCCAAGCGGCCAAAGCGATAACGATGGCGGAAACAGCCATTCCGCCGGAGAATGAAGACGGAACTTTAAACTGCGGGAAAGAGTTTCCGCCGCCGTTTCCATTGCCGCCGCCATTGCCGAACGAATTCTGCTGATTTTTGAATTCGTGGTCTTTGCGCAACGGGGGTTCGTCGAAGTCGTAGTCTTCGTTTTTCTGATTTTGTGTCTGAGAAGAAGCTGACGGCTCTTCTTTCTGAGCATTGCGATTTTGATTGCCTTTGGTGCCCAACATCGAGTTCAGACGATCGTTGAACTGTTTCCAAAGCTCTTCTAAATCTCCGTCATTGTTGTTCTGAGCAAAGCGTCCGGGCATTTCGTTTTTGCTCGGTTCAGCTTTTCTCGGTTCTTCATCAGTCTCTTTGGGAGGCTCTTTGATTTCGTTTTCTTTCTGGGAGGAATCATCCTCCGAGCCTTTTCGGCCCCAACGGGGGTCATTAAGCGACATTGTCGAATATTTCCTTAAAAATCACAGGACATAGGGAACTTGTCCGAGTGAGTTAGACAAGAGAGCAGAGAATTTTAGCACTTGAAAAATAATAATATTTTTAAGATTAAAGACTTATTACATTTAACAAAGAGCTAATCGAGGCCGATCTTTTTCAAAGAAGGCCCCGAAGGAATTACCGCTCAAATTCAGCGAGCCAGTCCTCATTATCGGGAGCCTCTTGAGGCTCTTCCGGCTCTTTTTCTGCTATTTGACGAATGGCGTCTTTGAGAAGATCGATGCCTTCACCGTTTGCGGCGCTGATACCGACAGCTTTCGGCGTTCCGTCCTCGGCACAAGTGATAAACGGACTCCTGCCTTCCAGGTCGATCTTATTGAAAACCAGCAGCTGCGGAATATCTTTAGCGCCGATTTCTTCTAAGACTTTATTGACTTCCGTCATCTGTTCTTCTCTGGCCGACGTCGAGGAGTCGACGACATGGAGCAGAAGGTCTGCCTGGGCCGCTTCGTCCAGTGTCGATTTAAAAGCCTCGATCAGCTGGTGCGGCAATCCGCGGATAAAGCCCACGGTGTCACTTAAGACGACTTCCACATCTCCGCCGACAAAGCATCTGCGGGCGGTCGTATCCAACGTTGCAAACAACTGGTCGGCCGCGTAAACACCGCCTCGAGTCAGACGATTAAAGAGCGTTGACTTACCAGCATTGGTATAACCGACCAGTGCGACAGTCAGCACCTCGCCTCTTTGACGAAATTTGCGCTGAGTATTGCGTTGGCACTCAAGTTTCTTAAGCTGCTCTCTTAACGCTTTGACGCGCGTCGCGATCATTCGACGGTCAAGTTCGATCTGCTTTTCACCAGGACCGCCGGTCTTGGACAAACCGCCTCTCTGGCGTTCCAAGTGCGTCCAGCCTCTGACCAAACGTGTCGACAAGTGAGTCAGTCGAGCAAGTTCGACCTGCAGGCGGCCTTCTCTGGTCTTTGCCCTTTGGCGGAAAATTTCCAGAATCAGATTGGTCCGATCAAGGACTTCAATTCCGACGGCTTTTTCGATGTTGCGCTGCTGCGCGGGAGATAAAGCGACATCAAAAATCAGCGCCTTTGCCCCGTTAGCAAGCGCTTCACTTTTAATTTCTTCGATTTTGCCGCTTCCGAGGAAAGTTTTAGGGTCCGGACGATCGCGTTTTGCTTCAGTCAGACCTGCAACTTGGAAGCCGCAGGATGTCGCTAATTCTGATAATTCAAGTGCCGCGTCTCGATGAATTTCGCGGCCCACAATGACAGAGACGAGCCACACCTTTCCGGGTGTCTCGTCTCCCTTTTGATATTGATAATCCACTATACGGTTTCTGCTTCTTCAGTTCCCTGCTGTTCATTGCCCAGCGGTACGGCGCGAGCCGGAACAACAGTGCTAATAGCGTGTTTATAAACCATCTGAGTTACGGTGTTGCGAAGCAGAACGACATACTGGTCGAAAGATTCGATCTGTCCCTGCAGTTTGATACCGTTCACCAAATAGATGGAAACAGGGATACGTCCCTTACGAAGACTGTTTAAGAATGGGTCTTGTAACAATTGCCCTTTTGTCATTGTTTTTCTCCAAACGGAAATTTCCGCTCATAAATCTGAATAAATTCTAGCTGCGGCACACCGAAATTGTTCTTTGTATTAATCATTTTGGGCGCACATTTAATTCTTCTGCACTTCTATGATCGAAGGACTCTTGTTGGGCGACAACCCCCTTGTGGAGCTGTGTTTCCGCAGCAGATTCTCTTACTACAGTAACTATTTTAGCTGTAAATGCCGTCAGGAAAGATCATTGTTAATGCTTATTTGAGGCACAGAACGGGCAGCGTCCTTCAATCGCGGCTCCTTATAAAAATTCCCGCACTCGGCGGGAATTCTTCGATTAGGCCTTTTGGGCGTAGGGATTCTTGTTCGTTCTAAATTCGATTCGGAGCGGTGTGCCCTCGAGTTTGAATTTATCTCTGAACCGGCCTTCCAGATATCGACGGTAGCTTTCCGGAACATCCTGAAGCGCGTTTCCGTGAACCACGATAACGGGAGGATTCTGACCGCCCTGGTGTGCATATCTCATCTTCGGACGTCCTCCGCCGGCTCTCGGCGGCAGCTGACGAGTCGTGGCTTCGATCAAAGCGCGTGTCAGCTTCGGTGTAGAGAGCTTCATAAACGCAGCGGTATGGGCATCGTTGACTGCGTTGAGCAGGTGATGCAGACCGCGTTTTTCCAACGCGGAGATATAAACAATCTTGGCCCAGCGCAGGAAGTGCAGCTTGCGTTCAAGTTCTTCCTTCACGCGGCGTCTTTCGTAATCGTCCAAGCTGTCCCACTTGTTGACACCGACCACCAAGGCACGACCGCTTTCGAGAATGTAGCCCGCAATGTTGGCATCCTGTTCGGCAATACCGGCGTGCGCATCGAGAAGAAGCACAACCACGTTGGAGCTTTCGATTGCCTGAAGCGTTTTAATCACAGAGAACTTTTCGATTGCCTCAAACACTTTGCCTTTACGGCGAAGGCCGGCGGTATCGATCAGGGTGTAATCACGATCTTTATATTGGAACTCGACCTCGATCGCATCGCGAGTGGTTCCGGGCATGTCAAAAGCAATCAGACGATCTTCACCGATCAGAGCATTGATCAGCGTGCTCTTGCCTGCGTTCGGACGGCCCGCAATGGCAACTTTAATCTTATGTTTGAAATCCTCTTCCTCATCGATTTCCTTTTCGGTCGGGAAAGGTTCCAAAACAAGGTCCATCAAGGCTTTGACCCCTTCGCCGTGGGCGGCGGAGATGGTGTAAGGCTCGCCCAAGGCCAGTTCATAGAACTCGGCCTTAGCCGTTTCCGTTAAACCTTCGGCCTTATTGACGACGAGATAGGTCTTCTTACCGGACTCGCGCAAATTCTGGGCAATTCGCTGATCCTGCGGCGTTAAGCCGGCGCGTCCGTCCACTAAGAACAAGACGACGTCAGATTCGGTAATCGCCAACTGCGCCTGTCCGGTCATCTCTTTGACGATGCCTTCGGTGCGGATCGGTTCAAAACCGCCCGTATCGATGACTAAGTAAGGTTTATCGCCGATACGACCGTCGCCGTAATGACGATCTCGGGTCAGACCCGGGAAGTCTGCCACTAAAGCGTCTCTCGAACGCGTCAGGCGATTAAACAAGGTCGACTTTCCGACATTCGGACGACCAACAAGCGCAATGACTGGAACCATAATTCTTATCTATTCGACAAATAAGCAACGTCGCCTTTACTGGTTTGGAAAATAGCGCCTGCACTAAAAGGCTGTGCCTGCGTTACGATCGGACCGCTCAAACGAACACGCGCCATTTCTTCACCGGTTCTCGGCGAAAGGAAATGAACATAACCGTCTTCATCACCGACAGCCACGGCGCCCGGGAATACGACCGGCGCGGAAAGTCCGCGGTAGAGCATGGTCTTATTGGACCAGCGCTGTTCTCCGCTTTCGCGGTAGAAGGCCTGGACTTCTCCGTTGACGCTGACGGCATAAACGTTGTCTTCGTCAATGGCAGGACCTGCGACGGCATCAATCTTTTGCGTCCATCTCGTCTGTCCGTTGGTGCTGTCCACACAAGTTACAGCGCCCTGGAAGGCGGCGGCGCAAACTAAGTTGTCGCTGAAGGCCGGCGCCCCGACAACGTCAACCAAACGTTCGACTTCGGTCACGCCTTTCGCTTGGGCGACTTGGAATTCAAACATCGGTTTTCCGGAGGCAATATCCAAAATCACGATATGGCCGTTCGGCTGTCCGACTAACAAAAAGTTATCATGAGCCAGCATTCTTGTGGGTAAACGGACCGTCAAAGCGGGCTGACTTCTCTGATAAGTCCACTGCAGTTCGCCGGAGGAAGCTTCAAAAGCAGAGACTCGGGTATCCATCGTGCGGGCGATCACTAGGCCGTGAGAAACCACGGGAGGAGAAGCCAGCTCCGTTGTCAGTTTCTTTTCCCAGCTGACCTTGCCTTCGGCATCCACAACTTCCAGATTGCCGTCCCAAAGACCGACAGCTGTAACGTAGCCGTCAGAGCCGACACCCCCGGTAATCGGGCTGTTAAAAGAAACGGACCATTCGGTTTCACCAGTCCTGGCATTTAAACGAGTCAGCGTCTTTCCGCCGGCTGCAAACACCATATCGTCATATACCGCGGGAACTAAGAAGCCTTCGGCAGAGGAAAGTCCTTTGGACCAAACCTCGGTGACTTCCATGCTCGGTGTAAATTTCACCAGCGGCATGGGTTCATGTTTAGGACTGGAACAAGCCGAAAGCAGAACTGCTGCAGCGACTGCGGCCGCAATCTTGAGTTTTGTACTCATGAATTATTCCTTGGGTAAAGAATTTAATTTGATTTCGATGACGCCGACCAGCGGATTGGTCATAGGCGCATGACGCAAGGCGTCTTCCCAGCTTTTACGAGCAGCGGCAACATCGCCTTTGGCGAGATAGAGGTCGCCCATACGGTCATAAACAGGAACTTCTTCGCCTTTAGCGTCTTTAACTGCATTGAGAACAGTCAGGCCCTGATCATATTTGCCTTCATCAAGATAAACACCAGCCAGACGGACAGAAGCGAGCGGCTTGAGTTCGGGATACTTGTCGGAATCAACGATCCACTTGAGTGCTTTTTCTGCTTCGGCATACTTACCGGCGGTTTCCGCATTATGCGCAGCAAGCAGAGCCCCCATTCCGGCGTACGTCGTCGAAGCATAGCTTTCGTGCAGACGGCCGGCGATTGCCTGAACGCGAGCCTCATCCTTCATATTGCTTGCCTGAATCATCTGTGCGTACAGAACACCGGCATCCGTCGATTCTTTCATCTGATACCAGCGCCAGCCCTGAAAACCGGCGGCGCATAAGCAGGCGACCGTCACGACGGTCAAAATTAAGTTACCCCATTTCTCCCACCAAGCCTTAATCTCGGCAAGGGACTCTTGTTCTTCTAAGTCATAGGCCATGTAATGTATCTCCCGGTCTATTTAAAGGTTCTAAATTCAATTTCTAAAAAAAGAAGTAAACGTAAGGGGACGCCGGTCCCCTCTTCTTTTTAAACGTGCTGGCCGAGTAACGAGACCGCTTCGTCGATCGTAAGCGTCTTCTGTTCACCGTAACCTTCAAGGTTTTCACGAAGTGCTTTGAGGCCGACCTTTCCGGCCGCCGCTTCGTCGGCTCCGATCACCAATGCATAAAGAGCTCCTGAAGCATCGGCGCGCTTCATCTGGTTGCCGAACTTCATGCTGCCGCTGTGGATGATCGTCGCGATATCAGCATCTCTGAGTCTTTCAGCTGCAGACAGTGCGTTAAGGTAAAGCGCCTTGTCCCAAACGACGTAAACGTCGCATTCTCTGGATTCGGGCTTAACGCCGCATTCCTTCATGAGTTCAAGCACGCGTTCAATGCCCATGGCAAAACCGCAGGCCGGAGCATCGCGTCCGCCCAGCATTCCGATGAGCGGGTCGTAGCGGCCGCCCCCGCAGATTGTGCCCTGAGCACCGAGTTTATCGGTCACCCATTCAAAGACCGTGAGGTTGTAATAGTCCAAACCGCGGACCAGTCTCGGATTGACAACATAGTCGATACCTTCGGCTTTCAAAATTGCTTCCAGGTCTGCAAGGAACTGTTTAGATTCTTCGCCTAAGGAGTCATAGAGCTTCGGCGCATTATTGACCAAGTCCTGCATGTCGGGGTTCTTGGTGTCGAGAATGCGCAGCGGGTTGGAATAAAGACGACGAGAAGCGTCTTCGTCCAGAATATCTTTGTGAGCCTCGAAGTATTGGATCAATACTTCTCTATAGGCTTTGCGGTCTTCAAGCTGGCCTAAGCAGTTGAGTTCAAGGCGAACCGGAGCAATTCCGAGGCGCTTCCAGAGGCGGTTAAGCATCAGCAGCTGTTCGGCATCCGTATCCGGGCCTTTGAAACCCATGGCTTCCATGCCGAACTGATGGAACTGACGATAACGTCCTCTCTGGGGGCGTTCGTGACGGAACATCGGGCCCATGTACCAAAGACGCTTCGGTCCTTCATAAAGAAGATTGTGTTCAATACAGGCACGTACGACAGAGGCCGTGTTTTCCGGACGCAGAGAAAGCTCGTCGCCGTTTAAGGAATCGACGAAGGAATACATTTCCTTTTCAACGATATCAGTCACTTCGCCGATACCGCGTTTAAACAGACGAGTCTGTTCGACGATCGGAGTACGAATGTGCTGATAACCGTAAAGTTTCGCCAGAGAGGAAGCTTCTTTTTCAAAGAAGTGCCAAAGAGGGGCATCTTCCGGCAGCATGTCGCTCATGCCGCGAATTGCCTGAATCTTTTCAATCGCCATTATTGTTCCTTAGCATTTTGGTAATTTTTCTGAACGTACTCTTCGATGAGCGAATGGAATTCTTCGCTCATCTTCGGCCCTTTCAAAGACCCCCATTTCTTACCGTCGATAAAGACGGGAGAAACCGGCGCCTCGCCTGAGCCCGGCAGAGAAATACCGATGTTTGCATGACGGCTCTCTCCGGGGCCGTTCACGACACAGCCCATCACCGCCACATTCATGTTTTCAACTCCCGGATTATGCTTGCGCCAATCCGGCATTCTCAACTTAATAAAATCCTGAGTTTCCTTTGCCAGCTCCTGGAAGAGGCAGCTGGTCGTGCGTCCGCAGCCCGGGCAGGAAACAACCTGAGGCGTGAAGTTCCTCATCCCGAGAGCCTGCAGGATCTCGCACGCAAGTTCGACTTCCGCTGTACGAGACTGGCCCGGTTCCGGTGTCAGCGAAACACGGATCGTATCTCCGATATTTTCCAGCAGGAGCACGGAGAGTGCAGCGGTCGTAGAAACCGTACCTTTAAGTCCCATTCCGGCCTCGGTCAAACCGAGATGCAGAGGATAAGCACAGCGAGCCTCGAGCTCACGGTAAACGGCGATCAAATCCTTGACACCGCTCACTTTCGCGGAAATAGCTACCTGAGAGGGCTTCATACCGAGCTCAACAGCTCGATCCGCATTTTCAACCGCGCTTCTTACTAAGGCCTCACGAAGTACTTCTTTTGCGTCGAGCGGATTCTCGAGCTTTTGATTTTCCGACATCATGCGGGCCAAAAGATCTTGGTCGAGCGAGCCCCAGTTGACGCCGATTCGAACGGGCTTGTCATACTTCTTCGCGAGCTCAATCATTGTGCGGAAATTTTCTTCCTGCTTGTCGCCTTTTCCGACGTTGCCGGGATTGATTCGATACTTAGAAAGCGCCTCGGCGCATTCGGGATATTCGGTCAGCAGTTTGTGGCCGTTGTAATGAAAGTCGCCTACCAGCGGAACAAAGCAGCCTGCTTCATCCAGCCTCCTGCGAATTTCAGGGATCGCTTTTGCAGCTGCCGGAGTGTTGACCGTAAGACGAACAAGCTCGCTTCCTGCCTGAGCGAGCTCTAAAACTTGTTTGGTCGAGGATTCGACATCGGCCGTATCCGTGTTCGTCATGGACTGGATCACTACGGGGCGGCCGGCGCCGATCTCAACGATATTGTCCTTCCAGCGGACAATCATCGGTTCTTTTTGTGAAGAGGACATTCGTTATTTTTGAACCAAAGTAAACACGGTGGAAGTCGCGCGATTATTGATATTCAGATCAACAGGTGCGCCGTCAACTTTCACAAAGCCCTTAGCACGGTTGCCGACGGAGACTTTGAAAGGATACGGAACTTCATAATCCCGAGTTTCACCGCTCTTTAACTGAGCATTGTGAACGAGCTTCTTGTCCTGGTAAACACCGAACCAACATTCCCCGCCTTCGGCACCGATCGTCACTTTGTACGTTCCGTTGGCGGATTTCGGAACCACGAGGTCCCAGCGGCCTTCAGCTTCGTTATGAGTCAGCGTCAGCAGTTTAGACGGAGCAGCAGCTGCCGGCGCTGCAGCGGCAGCTGCCTTCTTGGCCTCTTCTGCTAAGCGCTTTTCTTCAGCAACTTTCGCTGCGGCTGCTGTCTCAGCTTCTTTTTGCAGTTTTTCTTTTAATGCGGCATCCCGATCAGCCTGTGTCTGAGCTTCTGCTGCGGCCGGAGCCGAAGCAGCGGCAGCGGGCTGAGGAGCGGGTTCAACCGTTGTGTTGGAAACCAAAACAGGAACGGCTTCAGGAGTCTTTGCAAGTTCAGAAGCCGGAGCGGCTGCCTCAGCCGGCTGTGTAGCCTCTGCCTGAGGAACTTCGGCAGCTTTTTCGGTTTTTTGACTCATGTAGTAGTTGTAGCCGATCCAACCCAATGCGATTACAACTGCTAAGAAAAGCAGTCCGGCAATAAACTTACCGACAAAGTTTTTCGGCTGAGCATCGTGATAAGGAGCGAGCTCCTGAGTCGTGCGGCGGATGAACGTACGCGGGTCTTTATCGTCCGGAGCCAATGCCGCATTAAAGAGCGAAATGATCTTGGCTTCATCGACGCCTAACAAACGGGCATAGCTGCGCAGGTGGGCGCGAGCGTAAACAGGGGTCGGAAAAACTTTATAGTTGTCCGACTCCAATCCTTCGATCTGATCCGGTGAAATTCTTAGCTGAGAAGATACCTGATCAATACTCAATTCTTTATTTTCACGAGCAATACGCAACAAGCCGCCGTACGTCGTTGCTTCAGACGGCTGGTCTTTGGCTTCCAAGTTGATATTGTTCTCAGACATTTTTCTCGCCTCCTGTTGCCTTTGCCGGGCTCTTAATCTCTTTGATGATTATCTCGCGATTTGCTCTCTTTTCTGCGAGCTTAGTACGGTCTTTAATTTCCCCGGCCAACTGACCGCAGGCCGCATCGATATCGTCACCGCGGACCTTTCTCACAGTAGTGACAATACCTGCGCCGTTCAGTCGGTCGGCAAAGGCTTTGACCTCTTCGGGCTTACTGCGCTCAAGACCGGATCCCGGGAAGGGATTAAAGGGGATCAAGTTGAACTTGCAGGGAATGTCCTGAACCAAAGTAATCAGTTCTTTGGCCTGTGCGAGTGAATCATTCACGCCGCCGATGAGAATGTATTCAAAGGTGATGAAATCTCTCGGGGCGTGTTCCAAATAACGCTTGCAGGCCGCGAGCAGCTGCTCGAGCGGATGCTTGCGGTTGACCGGCATGATCTTGTCTCTAAGCTCATTGTTCGGAGCATGGAGACTTACTGCCAATGCGACCGGACACTGTTCGGCAAGCTTATCCATCTGCCTGACCAGGCCGGAAGTGGAGACGGTAACGCGGCGGCGGGATAAGCCGTAGGCGTTATCGTCGAGCATCAGTTTCAGGGATGGGATGACAGCGTCCAAATTCTGGAGCGGCTCACCCATGCCCATCATGACAACATTGGAAATTACTCTTTCGTTTTCATCGGTGATACCGAGATCTTTTCTTAAAGTGTGTTCGGCATGCCAAAGCTGACCAATAATTTCCGATGCTTTCAAATTACGGTTAAAGCCCTGCTTACCCGTCGAACAAAACAGACAGTTCATTGCGCAGCCGGCCTGAGAAGAGACACAAAGCGTGCCGCGGCCGTCCTGAGGAATATAAACCATCTCAACGGCGTTACCGCTGCCGACGTCAAGCAGCCATTTACGAGTTCCGTCAGCAGCTGTTTTATCCCGAATGATTTCGGGACCCCGAATCTCAGCAACCTTCTCGAGTTTGGCTCGGAAGGACTTGGCGAGATCCGTCATTTCAGAAAAATCGCGTGCTCCGCGGCGATGAATCCAACGCTCAAGCTGTTTCGCACGGAAAGGCTTCTCTCCGAGATCTTCACAAAACTTCTTCAGCCCCTCGGCATCAAATCCAAGGAGGTTCACTTTCTGAGGCAACTTTTCTTCTGTCATGATCGGGTGTTATCCCCGCTTGCGCGGGGATATTCTTTACATCGCTAACTAAACTACATGCGCGGTCGATTAACGGCCGGCGTAGATGTCCATCTGCGGGAAGAAGAAAGCGATTTCAACGGCAGCTGTTTCAGGGCTGTCGGAGCCGTGAACAGCGTTAGCGTCGATAGACTGAGCGAAGTCGGCTCTGATGGTGCCCTTGGCAGCCTTCTTCGGGTCGGTAGCGCCCATGAGTTCACGATTCTTCATGATGGCATTTTCACCTTCGAGAACCTGAATCTGAACGGGACCGGAAACCATGAAGTCAACCAGATCTTTGAAGAAGGGGCGTTCACGGTGAACAGCGTAGAAAGCTTCGGCTTCCTGGCGGGAAAGCCACTTCATTTTGGAAGCAACAATCTTGAGGTTGTTAGATTCAAAGCGGGAGTAAATCTGACCGATAACGTTTTTGGCAACTGCATCGGGTTTAATAATCGAAAGTGTGCGTTCAATAGCCATTTCAATCTCTTAAAAACGAAAAAAGTAAAAAATAGAAATGCAGAGGATTCCGCACTTCTTTTTGTCTAAAAGACAATCGGTTGATTTTATCATGCAGGGATTAAGGACTAAGGTTTTACGAGAGGCTGAAACGCCTGATTACTTAGTTTTCCGCTGTGCAAGGTTTCCTGCAACCGGTCAAGGTGCAGGCGTATTCGAAGGTTTGAAACGGTAGGTCAGGCCGAGCAGGATCAAGTTAATCACAGCTACCACGATGAACGTCTCCAAACCGGAAGAAACAAGTTCTGTGGCGCGATCCTGCCAGATCATTTTCGGAACTTCAATAAAAACTACGGCGGTAAATGCGACCGGAAGAATGATCGCGAAGCGAAGTGCTTTGAGGGTCACGAGTTTGCTTTCGACATAGAAGCTTCTGGCAAACCAAATCGAGGGAAGGATAAAAAGCAGATAGATCGCGACAGAAGCTTTGACAAATGTGTAGGCGTGGATCATCAGTCCTCCGTTTACCGAAGCGATATCGTGCACTACCCAAACCAAGAAAGCCAGCATGCCCGGTTCAAACAGCATGATTAAAGACAAAATCAGCACAGCAGAAACCGGAAGTCTCGGACGATGGATCTTTAACTGCCGCGCCAGCCATAATGAGCAAAACAGCATCACAGTTGTTGCAATCAGTGTGCGGACAGCCATAAGAAATTCCATGCGTTCACTCCTATTTCTTTTCCCGATCTTTCTTCGGCTGGTGACTAATGGGATAATTATCCGCTACCTGCGGACTCATTCTCAGGTAAGCAGTGATCACCATGAGCACTGCAATATAAGCACCCATCGTATATCCGGCAGGAATCGCCACCGTAAATCCGTGAGAGCCCAAGATAATGAGCGGCAGAATGCCGGCTGCCAACACAATAAAGAAAGCCGAGGACCACATGATTCTCAGTGCCCGAACCAGGCTTTCGCGGTTGTGACGGATGTAAAGCAGCCAAGAAGCAAAAATGCTTTGACCGATGGCAACCAAAATACAAATCATGGCGAGCGCCACATACAGCTGGTCCAGCGTGGCCATCTTATGAATGGTTCCGTAAAGCAGCGATATGCTCGGAGACTCGTAATTGGCGCTGGTAAAGCTCAGCCACAGAGAAGGAAGAACATCGCGAATCAGACTAATTGAAAGGAGCGGCAGTCCAATAAACAGGAAGACAATACAAAGCGCCAGCCCCCACGTCGAGATGCCCTGCCCTTTGGTTTTGACGACATAGGTCGGAAACCAGACACAAAAGCCCAATGCAAACAAAAAAGCAAACCAGTACTCAAATACTCCGCTTTCTTCCACTCTCTTTCTCCTTAGTTTTTATTTGTTTATTCGTTGCTGAATGTTTTTCCAGCGGCCTCAGAATACTTTACGTAAATACCCACGCCTAAGGCAAGTACCAGCGACAGGCATAAGAACGGTAGGTCTTCTTTGGCAAGATTTACTCCGAAAGATCCGAACAGCAGATACGGCGCAGCTGCCTGAGACACCAGATTTAAGAGGTAGCCGAGACCCGTGAAGAGCAGGACTAAATTTATCGTCCCGCGGGCGCGGCTTTCCACGATAAGGTAAGCCGCATACAAAAAAGAAATGATGGCCCCGGTCGACAGTCCCCAGCTCATCCAAGAAAGCGTCAGTACCGAACCCACCCCCCAGGATGCAAAAGGCAGCATCGTGTTGTTGAGCTCGGCGTTATTCACGTACGTGAGCACGGGCAAAAGGATCATCAAAATAGAGGCAGAAAATGCCAGACCGAAACTTAAGTCCTTCTTGAAAAATTTTAGGGCGAAGGCCGGCACTAGAATGATGACCAGCAGCTCCGCCAAAATTTTTACAAACAGAATTACGATCTGAAAAACCAAAGACGTCATTTCCGTTAAATCTTCGGTTCCTCGGATCGAGCTTCCTGCTCAGCCTCTTCAGTCATTCCGCCGATTTCGATTTCATCGATTTCGTCGATTTTTTCCGGCTTGGGACCCGGTTCAAAAACGGCAATGCTTTCAACGTGCGCCGTATGCGGGAACATATTCATCACGCCGGCAGACAGCAGTTTCCAGCCGCCTTCCCTTACGAGCAGCGCAGCATCGCGGGCCAGCGTTGCCGGATTGCAGGAAACATAAACCAAACGAGCGGGACGCTTATCCGTGTCCGCGAGCGAGCGGCAAAGCGCCATAGCGCCTTCACGAGGCGGATCGATCAGAACACGATCCACGCCGCCAAGCTTGTTCCAGACGGCATCCCAATCGTCCAGCGTCCAGTCAAACAGGTTACGAGCCTCAAATTCAGTCTTGTCTGCGAGATTATTGTCTTTTGCACCTGCACGGGCACGATCAACCAGTTCGGTGCTTCCCTCGATACCGAGAACTTTTGCTGATCTTGTCGCCAGCGGCAGCGTAAAGTTGCCGAGACCGCAGAAGAAATCAATGACTTTGGACGAGGGTTCAAGATGCAGCAGACGAAGCACTCTGGTGACCATCACTTCATTTAAGCGATGATTTACCTGAGTGAAGTCTGTCGGTCTGAAGACGACTTCCACACCGGTTTCTCGATGGTGCAGTTTCAGTCGAGTCGCATTTTCAGGGTCCATCGGATAAATGGAATCCGGGCCTTTCGGCTGATACCAAAAATCGACGCCGTAGTCTTTTTGGAACTGTCTGAGTTTTGCTTCATCATCAGCCGTCAGTTTTTCCAAGACACGAAGCACTAAAGCCAGCGCTTCATCTGTCACGGCCAACTCAATCTGAGGAAGCTTCTTGCGAAGCGATAAAGAGTTAATGAGTTCGCGCAGGGGAACCAAAAGATCGCTGACACGCTTGGGAAGAATTTCGCAGCTCTTCATGTCTGCGATAAAACTGGAACGCTTTTCATGGAAGCCCACGAGCACGGTTCCTTTTTTCGCGACTTCACGCACAGACAGACGGGCACGATGACGGTATCCCCATACAGAGCCGTAGATCGGTGCCAGAACCTGTTCAGGGCGGACTCTGCCGATATGCCACAAGGCGTCCATCAAAACCTTTTGCTTCATGGCCACCTGAGCATGGGCCTCGAGATGCTGCATGGCGCAGCCTCCGCAGCTGCCGTCCTTGACGCCGAAGTGAGGGCACTTCGGCAAAACGCGAAGCGGGGATTCCTTATAAATTTCGGTTGTCAGTCCTAATTCAAAAGAAGGTTTGCTGCGGTAGACCTCGTATTCGACTTTCTCGCCGGGGAGCGCCCCCTCGATGAAAACGACTTTACCGTCACGGCGTGCGACACCGCGGCCTTCCTGATCCAGAGACTCAATAACGGCGACATACTTTGCCCGTTCTTTTTTAGCTCGTGCCATGAATTTTCCTAACTACTAACTTAGCGCTTTTGGAGCATTGTAAGAGGATCGATCGGTTTGCCGTTTTTACGTATTTCAAAATGGACACGGGGAGAAACATCCGTTGTTCCCATCACGGCAATCGCCTGGCCCTTACGAACTTGATCGCCCTGTTTTACCGAGATCGATTTCACCCGGCCATAGACAGAAACACAGCCGTCTTTATCGCGAATCATCACGACCTTACCGTAACCCTGGACCTGACCGTCAAAAAGCACCGTACCGTTCACAGCAGCGTGAACCTTTTCGCCTTCGGATCCAGCGATATCGATACCTTTATTCAAGCCGCCGAAATTCTGAATAATCTTTCCTGAAGCCGGCCAGCCGTAGGTGCCGTTTGCGCTGCCGACAGAGCTACTTGAAGAAGCGGTCTGGGTAGTGCTTGCAGATGCGGCAGGAGCAGCGCTTGAAGAGGTCGAGGGCTTAGCAGAACTGCTCGAACTCGTCTGTGTCTTGGTGTTGGCTTCAACTCTGCGGATATTGGCGTCCGTTGAAGACGATACGGACAAGCGAAGTTTCTGACCGACCAATAGGTGGGACGGATTCGTCAAGTGGTTTTCGCGCGCAACCACGGCGGGATCGAGGCCGTAGCGGGAGGAAATCGCATACAGCGTGTCTCCGGGCTTAACGGTATAGACGGATGCCGTCGCTGAACCGTCCGTTATCGGGGCATTGCCTCCGGTAAACGAACAGCCGGCTATCACCGAAGCAAACACCATCGGCCAAAGATACTTACTGCAATTCATAACTCCTCCATGAGCCTCTTTTATTTCTCTACCGAACAGATTTTAAGTAAAAACCGTCCTAATCGTCAGAACAAATCGAATTATTCTCAGGACTGAAAGCTGTTACACCACGTCCGAACGGTATCCAGCATCCCGTAATTCGTCATATCCACTTGAAGCGGCGTAACGCTGACGTAATTGTGCGATGTTGCCCAGAAATCGGTTCCCTGAGTGCTGTCACGCGCGTCACCGGCGCCGCGGAGCCAATAAATCGTCTCGCCTCGCGGATTAACCTGCTCAATCACGGATTGGGCGGCGTGACGACGACCGAGACGTGTCACGACTAACCCAGAGAGCTGGTCAATCGTTGTGTTGGGGATATTGACATTCAAAAGGAACGGCGCAGGAAGCGGACTTTTAATAAAGTTGTCCACAATGTACTCGGCCACCTCCGCGGCGGAATCCAAACAAGACCAGCCCGAATGCACCTGAGAAAAAGCAAAGGACGGGCAACCGAACAAGAATCCTTCCATAGCGGCAGCGACGGTTCCTGAATAAAGCACGTCGTCACCCATGTTCTGGCCGCAGTTGATGCCGCTTAAAACGATATCCGGTTTTTGAGGCAGCAAGCCGGTTAAAGCAATATGGACACAATCCGAAGGCGTACCGTTCACAAAGAAAACATTTTCCTGAACCTGACGAACGGAAAGCGGACGGTTAAGCGTTAAGGAGTTACTGGCCCCGCTGTGGTTTTGTTCGGGTGCAACCACTGTGACATTGCCGAATCGGCGGATACGACGGGCGAGTTCCTGAATACCGGGCGCTAAATAACCGTCATCGTTTGAAATCAAAATATTCATCGCTTTCCTCAGATAGCCGAAGTTTTCAGTCCTCAATTATCGCGATTTTCCGACTTCTTAGCCAATGCCGCGAGCGCAGACCGAGGACTATCAGAGGAAAGAATTTTTAGAGGCGCCCGAAAAAGCAAAAGCCGCAGGTATGCTAAATCTCTGCGGCTGTGCATCGATGTCGGCAATCGGCCGACGAAATTATTTGTCCTATCGAATAGATTAGGCGGTAGCCTTAGACAGGGTCATTCCTGCGGAAACAGCAACGACTTTTTGCTTCTTCTCTTTTTTCTCAGACTTCTTAGCAAGGGAGATCAACTGAAGAGAAGCCCCGGCTAATAAAAGACGAGTTTTCATTGGAAGAGATTCAGGCATTTAGTCCTCAAAGGTTGTTATGAAATCACCTTCCAATTTAGTAATTCAATATGACAGCTTTATGACAAAAATGAGATAAATCTCAAAGTTTAGTGTTTATCCTTAGACGCTTACCATGACGCGGTAACCTCTTCTTTCAAGTTTGTCGCGGATTTTACAAAGTGACTCTTTATCTGCCTTTTTTAAACCGGCCGCCGGTGTGTCGCGGTCAAGGGTGTAAATCATGACTTCCCGAGGCTTGATTTCTTCCAGCACATCAATCCACGGATCTACAAACTCGTCTGTCGTGTTATCCACGGACTGTCCTTCAAACTCACCTTTCATGAACATCGTCTGAATAATCGGACGAACCGTCATGTTTTTGAGTTTCTCGATGACACCTTTTACATCGTACTTGGCGTTCGGACGATCAATGCGCTTGATGTAGTCCGCGTTTACGGTATCGAGCTTCATAATCGGGTTGTCCACTTTTGCCAAAGCTTTAACAACCTTCTCGCGCGCAAGGAAGGTAGAGTTGCTTAAGACGCTGATTTTTGCGTTGGGAAAATAGCGATCTCTAAGCTCAATCGTGTCATCAATGATGAGGTCAAAATCAGGGTGAGACGTCGGTTCTCCGTTACCGGCAAAAGTAAAGACATCGGGAACGACGCCTGTTTTCTGCAGATAAATAAGTTTCTTTTCCAGAGCTGTTCGAACTTCTTCCCGCGTAGGGAGCTTGCGTTTGGCGTCGTGGTCTTTATTAAAGCCGCATTCGCAGTACACGCAGTCAAAAGAGCAGACTTTGGCTTCAGCCGGCAAAAGATTGATCCCTAAAGAAGTACCTAAGCGTCTGGAATGAATCGGTCCGAAGATTGGTGAAGGAAAAAGAATACAAGCCATGCCGACCTCCTCCGTGAGAACCGCAAATAACAAAAAAGGCTGCCACTTGGACAGCCTTTCGAGAATTTGTGGTCGGCGGCGGGATTCGAACGACCTAAATAAATCAAAAGGTTATATCCTACTCAGATCAAATTGATACATTTGTTGGTACATTTGACGTTTTCGATCTGGAAGACAGTCCACTAATTAATATATTAGCGGAAAGATTCTGGATTGTCTTTTAAACCTCTGGGGTGTCCATTATCGGAGTTGGATGGCACATCTTTCAATGATTCGTCTATCGCTGACTGCGCGCTCTGCACATTCTGCAAGAGTTTTTGAAGAGAGCTCAAGTGCGCGTCTAAATCGATCACACTCTCCAAGCTCCCTCTGTAGGCGTCGCTGAATCTGGGCGTCTCGCTCGCGCACCCGGAGAGCAGAATCGTTAAGGACACCAATAGACTTTTCCAACTGCGCAATTTCTTTATCCTTTCTATGTAACGTTTCTATCTGGTGAGCAAGTAGCCGCTCCCGCTCCTGCGTCCAGCGCAACTCTGTTTCCTGTTGGCCGAAGTGATAGCCAAGCACTGAGGAGAACATGACGGCAGCAATAATCAAAATTACTCGAAGCACTTTTATTTTTCTTCCTCAGGGTCTGATGAGATTTTGAAAAGAGAGAATCTTTTGTTCTCGTCATCCGTCAGGGTTAGATTTCTTTCATTTAAGAGTCTAATAAATCCGTCACCCTTTCCTATTCTTTGCCCTCCAACCCATGAGTACGAAAAAAATCGCACTGTCTTACTAAAGCCGCTATTTGCAGTAAGAGTTGGGAATATCATCGATTCATCAATATTTCTCATCATGTAGCCATCTAAAACTCCATCTCTACAATGTAGATATAGCGTTACATATTCCTCATCGTCGGGGCCATCTATGCATCCCTCATTTGTCCAAACTCCAGTCCATTGTTTCTCATGTCTAAGATCCGATAAAATTTCTCGACAGGATTCTTTAAGGGTTTTGTAATTAATCAATGCGTTGCAAATAATAGAGACAACAGCCGCAACTAAACCAGACACTAAAGCATTAACCATATTCATTCCTTTAAAAATATTTTCTTTTCTTCCGCCCTTCGGTTTACCAGCCCCGGAAGCACCTGTCCAGCGCTTTTCCTCCATTTTGGAAATTCTTCAGCAGCACCTTCATAATCTCCCGCGTTTAGTTTTCTTAGTAATGTTGATCTTCTGACGGCAGGCGTCAAACCAAGGTTAAACAACCAACTCATCAAGGCAATAAACTGATTCTCCGTAACTGGAACTTTGACAATGGCTGCTAACTCCTCCTGCGTTTGAACCAGGTCTTTAGTTAGAAGGTCGTATGCTTCATTGCGCGTAATGTGCTCGCCTGCGTGCACGTCTTTCGTGTGGCCAAAACCAATCGTCCACACCCCAGCGGGACAGCGATAAGATTCAAGGGCCGGACCACCTTTAGGGCCCTGTTCAAACTCAGATATGAACTGAGTTGCCAGTTCGGGTGGGTAAAGCAGGATATCTTGTGTCATTGAATTGCACCAAAATTTGAGTTACTCTGAATGGGTTACTTTTATTGTTAAAGGAACGACTATGGCAAAAAACGAAAAATCCTCTAGGGAAATGGCATCTCTTGCTGGCAAAGTGCTCCAGCAGAAAAGCTCTACTAAAGCAGCTAAGAGCCTGGCAGGTTCTGTTTTAACGCAAGCTCCTGATCGCAAGCCTCAGAAGAAAAAATAGTTTGTCTGCTTAGTATCTGTTTGCGGGGTATGCATATATGCCCCGCTATTTGTTTCCGATCTGCGCCGCTTATGTGGGGGACAAGGACCACAACAGTATCTGTTTCTTTTCTAATGAAGCCCACAGAGGTAACCTCGGTAACTTTATATTCAAGTTCGTCCTCAAATTCCCATCCTGGAGGACATCCAAAGGTATCAACCCATTTAATTATCTCGATTCTCATTTCGTCTCCTTCTTGATTCCGTGCAGTCTTTGCACTTCAGACTTCAGCGTTTCTAGGTCTTGCTGAATTTTCGTTAGCTGTTTAATGCTCTCGGTGTTTGAAGTCGCTCGGCGGTTTAGCTCGTTGATCTGGAGCCGCTGGAGGGCTGTTTCATTCTCCAGGCTGTTGATCCGGTCTTGTTGTGACACGATCGTGTACTGATTCAACTGAGAATTTGTGAGCCACCCTGCCATATAAAAAGCAAAGAACAAAACTAGCTTTATAAGTCCGGCTATAAACGAGCGCATACTAATTGCCATGGTTCGCTCCATTGTGGACGGTAAGTTTTAATTTGCCTGTGACGACACCGTAAAGAGTGTTCATGATCTTCAGGCCGAAGTAAGAAGACACTCCGCTACAGGCCCCGATCCACTCCCAACTGAGTTTCGAGGTGCGGAGGATTAGATAGACAATGAACCCGGCAGCACATGAGGTAACAAACTCAATGAACCAGCGCGGAAAATTCCAGTCTCTTTCCGCTCTCACATACGGCATAGCAGAGCCCGATGCCGCGCATATCAATATGAGCGTGAACACAATCAGGTTTACCGTGCTGGCAAACTCGCTGAGGCTGAAATCTGTTTCCATGTTTATCTCTCTTTTTGGACATGTTATGAGCGCTTTTTCTTTCAATGCGCACACCTAACGAAAAGCCCCTCGAAGTGAGGGGCGGAGCGGTTAGATGGAAGCAACTAGCGGATAAAGCCGTAGTTCGACATCCTTAACATGGTTTCCACCAAGGCTGACATAACTACCCTTTGTAACGGGCATACTAAACTTGCCGCCGCCATTAGCCCACGGAACTAGCGACTGAGCCCCGGGGCCAGCCGCATAGCTGGATTCATTCGTTCCGGTAAATGAGACAACAAGAACGCCGTCGTTAGGCATTACGCCCTGATAGATAGAGCCCCAATCGTCATTAACGTCGGTTCCTGTCATCACTATTGGAGAGGCTCCCCAGGCAGGTTGGGCAAAATGCGCGGCTTCGGTTTTTGTTGTTCGGGTATTCAGTAATAACTGGAGGAGCGACTTCAGCATGACGCACCTCCTTCCAGCTTGTTAAGGTCCTGACACAAAAGGGACGAATTGACAACGGCTGAAGCTGCCTCTGTTATTGGCCTCGGCTTTATAAGATACTGTTTGGCCCTTATTAACTTGCAGAGATAGTCCTTGATAATAGGCGTAAGAATATTCCTGATTAAGGTAGAACCTATTGTTTCCGCAGTCGCACTCAATGTACATCTTGCCTGTGCCGCTTTGCGCCATGACAAACATCCCATCACATGGTGGGACATACTGCTTATAGTTCCCTTCGTTAGGCAAAGACAAGGTGATACTTTTTGAATAATCCGTGTTTCGCTGGTGCGATACCCACTCCTTCTTGCTTGTAAGAAACTTCTCCGCAAAGAGCTGCACAAGTTGCTTAAGCATATTGCACCTCCTTGCAGAAGAGCGTTCTTAAGAGCCGATACCCCCCCCCGATAGTTTTCACTAATCGGACGGTAACTTGCTCTAGATATCGGCCATAAACAGAAAATAGCTGCCCTTTTGAAACGGGCGTGAATAAATTCAGGATTTCACCTCCCGGATTAGATGTCCCTGTAGTCGTAATTTGCAACGCCTGAGTATTTATCTGGAAAAATCCTTTATCGGATGTAGTACGGCCCGTGGCCCAAATATAACCATCTGATACCGCGGTTGAATTAGATAAAACCGGTCCCCAGTTGTCTACTGAAGCTGAAGGGTTGTAGTCTACAGGAACTGCCGAGCCGGGCTTAGAAGCGTGTCCCGCCTGTGCTGGTGTCGTTCGGCTATCGAGTAGCCGTTGAATAAGTTTTTTAATAAGGCTCATTTAGAAACCTCCTTGTCTCATGTTTTGTCTTGCGTCAACTTTCTGCTGTAGCTCGTAAGCCAAAGCCGCTGGAAACTCTGGCCATTCAACGAACGGGAAACCCTGTGCCTCGGGTAGGTTTCTAAGTGCCTGTCTGTATGTTTCTAAGGCTGTTCTGTCAGCGTCCTCAAGGGCAGAACGTTTTGCTCCTGCGCTTCTTGCCACGGTAATATCAGGCAGTTTCACGTAATCATCTGTGTCGTTGATACGCGCGTTTCTCTCGGCTTTGATCTCGTTGCTGTAGCGCTCTTTGCAGAAGTCGTCTGAGTTTTCCGGAAGGTCTGCCTGTGTGTAGTATTTGCCGTCAGCACTCTGATACAGCTCGTCAGTGATCAACTGAGATTTGACAGCAAACTGCTGACCGGATTTGAACTTGACTTTGGCTTTGCCGATCAACGGTTTTTCCAACACTTCTACCTTCAGGTTGTCAGCTTTCAGGGCAGGCGTTGTGAAGGTGTAGAGGTCATAGCCATACTGAAAACCCTCGGGACGGTTGAGCGGTTCAATCGAGATTTCCTCTCGAACCTTGTCACCTTTTAGGTACTTCTTATCAACCAGTGCAATCAGCTCAACAGAGCACGGCTCAACCCAAAACCCTTGAACGTCCGACAAGGACGTGATTCTGCCGTTGCCCATCTTCACGCCGTACTTCGCCACGGGCTTAGACAGGGCCTTGGTTAGGTATTGCTGTTTAATCTCTGCAAGAGTTGTCATGCTCATTCCCCTACATAAAGATCGACACCTTCAATAACGCCTCTTTGCCGCAGGATTTCTGCGTACTCTTCCATGAGTTCAAACTGCTTCACAAGCATTTCCTTCGGGCATTTGGGAGTGAAATTGAGTTCTCCCTTTTCCCATTTGGTCAGCAGGTTTTCTAGCGCATCCTTACGGATTACGAGCTGTTGGTATTCAGCCAACATCCGATCTTTATAGTCATCCGAGCACATCAGCTCGATAGTTTCTCCGATATATGCCATTGTGTTTACTCCTTATGAATCAGATTCGTTTTCGAGTGCGTCGATTTCGGCCTGTGTAGCTCCGTTATCTAAGCAGAGCTGTTTGAGAATCGGTACGAGATAGGCCTCGATCTTTGAGCCCAAAGTGCTGGTCACCCAGGTCGCTATCGCCGAAGCAAAAGACGCGGCGAACGCCGCGGCCCAGCCGATGTTTGTTCGAGCTTGCGCCCGCTGAGCGTCTGTAAGATTGTTCTGCTCCGTGTACAAAATAGCCGTCGGTGCCTCGCCCGGATCGCCTTTTGGCCCGTCATTACCGATATCCCCTTTTAAACCGCGGGGGCCTTGAACCGAAAGTTTTATCCAATAGCTTGTGTTGGTAAGCACAGTACCCGCGGGAACCGCCTTAATGGATTCATAAATAAAACCGTCACTGTCTTGAACACGGTCAAGAATGTCATAGGAAGCCGTGGCGCTCCACGTGCCTTTCCAAACATAACGGACTTTGCCAATGCTAAGAGTTGGCATATGTAGCCTCCACTATTCCGTTGTCGTTAATAGAAAACTGAGCCGGCGCCAGGCCGACATATTCGAGTTGGAGAACGCCTTCCTCGTTGACCTCAAATTGTCCGAAGCACGTGGCATAAGGGCTTTGACCCATAGGCCCCCTCTCGCCCGGACTTCCGGCGGGTCCCGGACTGCCTTGCAAACCGCGCTCACCGCGGGGGCCGCGAAGATTTGAAATCTTTGCGCCGACAGTGGCAGTCGTTGCCGTTACCGCGGTTATCCGGAACAAGTCGCCGTTAGTTGAATTAAGAACCAGGTCTCCTACTTTTACATAAGCAGAGGGCGTCAGATTAGAAAGTGGGAAAGTCTCCGACTCGGATACCGTCGGACTTGTCCGGGTAGAGAATCCGGTCTGCGCCGCGATTGCTTGAATCTGCTGGAGGGCCTGCTGGCATGTCAGTTTGTCATCGTTCGTCGAGTGTGCGTTAGCCTGAGCTTGGGCCGCCAGTTGCTCGATCGTTTGAAAGGTGAGGACTAAGTCATCAATCTCGTCCTTTAGCGCCTTGATCTCCGCAACATCACCTTTGACTGTGTCATAGATGGCTTGTGCCTGCTGCGCGTAATCATTGGCAGTGGAAGCGATCTCAAGGACTTCTGCCAATACCTCCTGCGGTGTGTGCTCCGATGTGCTCGGAACAATCAGGCATCGTCCGAGGGCTTCCTTCAGCTGCTGGCAGTAAATAGTCAGAGTGTCGAGAGCGTCATTAAGAACTTCCGGATAGAAGCCCCCGGCATTGGTAAAGACCTTTTCTTGAAGGAAAGGAGCATTTGAGAGGATCGCCAGCGCTTTTCCGGACGGAAGCGCATTGTCTAAAGTGACCGTGCCTCCGGGAGAATTTTCCTGGTTATCGTTGAGCGTAACCGTGTAGTTCGTTGAGGCAAGCGTCTCGGAGACCGAAGTGTCCTTGTTGTCAGCAACGACAACGGACAAGTCGGATCCCTTCATCACTTTAAAGCTGAATGTGAAGGCCTTTGTCGAGCCGTCACTGATATAAGGACCGGCTCTCCGAAGTTCTTGTGAAATTGACATTAGCGATCTCCTTGCCATCAATTTTCATTTGACAGCAAGGAGGTTTATGGACGGGTTCTTAGTCCTTCTTCGCTTTTCCGGAAAGAACTCCCTGAACAAATTCACCAGCATCCGCGGGCTGGATATCTCCTGCTTCGACTCCCGCCATGTAGCCCAGCGGTTTCTTGAGGAAGCCAAGCGGCAGCCCCGTTACCACAGAGAGAAGATCGAGCATATTGCGGGTATAGGAGCGGGCATTCACATCCTCATCGTTAAGGATCTCAACGGTTTGTTGAATCGCCTTGCCGCTTCCTTCGATAAGGCCATAAGCCGGAGCGGTCATAATCCTGCCAACATAAGGATCGGTTCCCCAGATGAATCGCGCAACGTCCGAAACTGCTCCGCCTTTTTGATCTTTGGCTAAGCTAGCACCGGCAGTGTTAATAAATTGTCCGGCAATAGGAGCCATAGCCACAGCGTTCTTAAAGGATTCCGAGGCCAACATTCTCAGCATATCGTCCATGCCGAATTCGTCATCATCGCCTGTGTCCGGATCTCCAAAGACCACCGCTTCAATGAGTTTTGCAACAACGGATGGAATCGTCACAACTAAGAGAGCGTCACGAGCATACATGCCGTAACGCTTAATCAGTTTCTTCTCCATGCTGTCTGCGTGGAAGCGCTCATTGAGAAGATTGAACTGCATGTTGAAGTAGTTGTAGAAAACAAGGAAGGAGCGGTACAAAGCATTTCCTGTTTCAACATTCGCAACGTTTTCCGGAGAGAAGTCTGACATAGTCGTACGGATAACCGAGTCTGCATCCAGTACCGCTTCCTCAGTGGTTCGTCCTTTCTGCAGCGCCTGGTTGTAAGCTCCGACCCACGTAATCGCATCAATCGGGATCTGGCATAAAGACTGCAAGAAATATCCTTTTCTCATCAGGAAGTCATGGACAGGCTGAATATATTTAGCCTTAGCCGCAACCGTCTTGTTAAAGATTCCTTTTTGTTTTGTAACGCGGTTGTCCTGGGTAGAGGAAATCTTATAGACCTGAGACTGAAACTCCATCGCACGGTCATTGAGGCGAGACATCATGAAAGGAGAAAGCTGAGTGATCTGTTCTGTTACCCTCCTCGGGTCACGGGCAAAGACTCCGGCGGCGTCAATGAGATTTCTTCCGGAAACCTTAGTAAGGGCAATTGAGAATCCCGTGAACTGCTGCAGAGCGTTTACGATGTGGCCCATCATGATGTTGATGCCGGCGATACCTCTGAGTTCATTGAGTTTCTTGCTGATCCAGCCGCTTTTCCCGTCACTGACATCCTGGGTATAGGACCGTTTAAGCCAGGGCTTAAGCATGTCTTTCATGGTCGTAGGATCCTGAGAATCGATTCTTTCCTTCAGATCCTTATTAATAAGCAGCTTGGCGACATCTTGAGCGACTGGGGCGATATAGCAGAATCTCAGAACTGAGGAAATATGGTTTGAAATGATCGCCATATCAAAGCTCAGAGGTTCGTGATAGTCAGAGGCTCGAGTTTTTGTGAAGCCAGGATTTGATACCGGCATTTGGCTCAGCGAGTCTGTCTTAGTAAGCTGGTCAATTTCATCAAACGTGGCCTTGTCTGCCACAAGGTATTTATCCGTTGTCGCCGGAACATAACCGCCTCGATATTCTCCCCACGGAGTTTGAATCGGAGAGGCTTCAATCTCTTTGAAGGTGTACCCGTATAGATTCTTGTAAGCCTTCTGCGCATCCTCCTTTGTCGATTCCAGAAGATCCCATACCTGCTGTACGAAATCCATGTCCGCCTTGGTGATTGTGCCGTCAGCGTAACACTGGGAAATGAATTGATCCCATCGTTTAGTATCTAATTTTTTATTGCCCTCTTGGTCTTCAACCATCTCGGCCCAGGCGTTCCCCTTTCCTCTACCACCGAGCAAGAGCTTTTCTTTGTTCGATTCATTGCCGGTATGAAGAAGAGCTCCGATAAGCTCCGCCTTAGTTCTAAACGTGTAGTTAAGAGTCGGAGCGTGGATGTCCGTCCGAGACAGCCATTCCTTCTGCATCGGTTTAATTATCTCTGCGAGCTTTTGCTGAAGTTCACTGTTACGGTTGCGGAATTTAGCCGTGGCCTGAGCAACCGGATCGTAGATGTAGGATCTGAACGGATGGTTGGGATTGCCTGTATCCATTTTGTTGCACCAAGACTCAACACGAACAAGCGCAGATCCGAGACTCAGGAGGCCATCTCGTTTGAATTTCTCATAAGCGGTTGTTGCCTCTGTCTGTCCCACTGTGTTGTAAGACAGATTCTGTGTGCTCATCTGGGCAATCAACTCCTTAGCCGCTTGCTCACGAGCTTCTGCTTTTGCCTCACGAGTAGTTTCCTTCCATTGACGAGAGATCGCAAAGAGCATATTCACATCTTCTGCTAAGGCCAGGAAGTCACCGTAAGTCAAAGTGCTGTACCCTCGGCCCCCCTGAAGTCCTCTGTAACGTTTAAATATTCCATCCAACATCTCATAAGTGGGACGAGCAATCTCTTCAAAAACATTGATAGTTTTCTCTACAGCCAGAAGGTCTACATCTTCGGGTTTAGTTTTTCCAAAGCCTTCAATATTGAAGACAGCGCGAAGTACATTAAGGACATCAAGGTCATAAGTCTTAGCAAGTTTCTTATCTGCAGAGAAAGCTTTTTTGCGGATTCGTTCAAAACGATCCACTTGCTTGTCGACATCAAGAGCTTGAAGCGCTGCCTGCAGATACATCAACTGCTGACGCTTGTATGCGGCGGCCCTTCCCTTATCCCCGCTGGCTAATGCTTCATAAGCCTTTCTGGAGGCCCTTGCCTGCATAGCCACAAAGTTCCGGGGACTGACGTTGTAAACGGGCATGTTGGCCAGCATCAATTCTGCAGAACGTTTGGCCGCTTCATTGATCATCCTCTGGCTGATTCCTGCAGGGCTTCCTGCCAAGTACTTAAACTCCGTTGCAACAAACCTTGCTCGGGCTTCGTTCTGCAGGGCCTCGGTAATCTGAGCATCAATGCCTGCCTGAGTAAAGTTTTCGGAATACTTCTCAATACATCTTCGAGTAGTTTCTTTTTCGATGCGCTCGTCTTTTCGTGCTCCCTCAAGAAGACCTTGGACCATATCTTGGACAGTCGCAAACGCATTGCCCTGACCTCGCATGAGTTCCATTACTTCAGACGGCGCCATTCCACCCTTCTTTGTCAGGCCAAGAGCGCTCAGCTTTTTGATTGCAGAAGAGCTGACCTTGGCGGCCGTCAATGCTTCCGGATCAAATTTCCAATTGATGCCAAAGGTTTCGTTGCTTTTCTTGATTAGTTCATAAGCTCGAGTTCCCGCCTCAGCCTCGATCTCTGCCGTAACGCCTTCTTTAACCTTGTCGCGGATTTCTTTGGCTTTGCGCTGGATCATTCGCAAGGTCTTGGCTCTGGCGTTCGAGTACCACTTCTCATCTTTCGCTTTTGCCTCATTTAACAGAGCTTCTCCATCCGCCAGCGCCTCATCGTGCGCCTTCTGCATGGCGATCCAATCTTCCTCGCTCATGTCTTTGGGCTTTTCGTCAAAGAGCGGTCGCATGGATTCAGATACTTCAGCCTGATAGAGGTCGGCTTCAGCATTGAGCATTCGATCCATAACGCGCTGAACTTCCTCTGAGAGCTGAGGCAGCTCCTCCCCAAATTCAGATTTGTACTGAGCCGCTCTTTGTTCGGCAACTCCACCCGTCCAAGCTCTATAAACATCCCTGATCCATTTACCGAGATTCTTGAAAACAGTGATGAGCTTAGGATTGTGCGGCTTACCTGTGGCCAAATAGATTTCGGTCTGATAGGCAAAGCGCTCGTGAAACTTTCTCTTCTCTTCGATGCTGAGGTTCTTCCATTCATCCAGCGACTTGAGGCCGAAGTCTTTCAGAAGCGTTTCTGCGTCCTGTTTGATAAGTCCGGAGACACCCGCTTCGCCAGCCAGCTGCATCAGGTTTTCAAGATACCAGTGGCTCATTTCATGGGCAAAGGTGGACAAGTCAGCATTCGGAGTCAGGTGGATTGTATTTTGTTTAGGGCTGTAGCCGCCTCGCTCGTTTGTTCCGTTCTGGAAGTAGACAAGAGAGTCCTGAATCTTTTGGGACAGTTGAGAGACGGCCTTAGCTCTCACAGTCTTGCGGTTACTGCTAAGTTCTACACGGATGCCCTTTTCTTCCAAAGCGTCAACAAGTTCTTTCGGAGCGTTCTCCGGCAATACCGCTCCGGAAAACTCTTCAATATTCGAGCGTTCTGTGACGGGTCTTGTGCTGATCAAAGTGACGTTAGTCGGCTTAAATCCTTCCGGAAGTTCCAAGCCAAGCTTGGCAAAAACTTCAGTCGCAGGAACATTGATGGACCGCGGTTCGATCTTTTCGGTTTGGTAATAACCAGGGTACAGCTTCCGAAGCTTGACTAGGTCGGCCTCGGTCTTTACACTAACACCTGAGTCGTTGGAACCCCGAAGGCTATAGATGCCGGAGCTCTTGTTCCAACGACTTATTTTTTGGCTATTGGCGTAAACCAAAGCGTTGTTTTGCTCCTGCAACGGAAAGTACAGCGTATTTTCAGGGCCCCAAGAGGTTTTTGCCAAATTGATTTCAGCATGCCTTCCGGGGCCATTAAATTTAACCGCGACAACAACGTTTTGATTATTTTCGGCCTTTAGGTCAAGCATGAAGAGATAGGTATTTTCTCTCCGATCATCTCTGAAAATTGCAATCGGATCTGTCAGCGCTTCTGGAATTTGCTTCAAAACTCGTTTCGAAATCTCGGGATGAATATGGTGAGAAGGACTAGATTTTTTTGCTCCTGGCAGGGCACCATCGAACATATGAGGGGTGGCCCGAAGCGTTAAGAACTTTGCCCCGATCAATTTCATCACAAGCGGGGTTTGCTTGAGCATTACCACGTTTTGAGTGGGTTTTTCTTTTAATCCATCAACAAGCTTTCCCCAAGTATCACTGTCCTCTTTCAGTTTTTGTTCCGCCGTTTTTTCTGGAGCGGAAACTGCTGGATTCTCTTTCTGTCCAGCTCTTTTCTGAACCAGCTCTGTTCGTTCAATGCCAGCAGAAGACTGAATCTTCGGCGCAAATTCCGCAATGCGTTCCGGAGCGATATTGGCATCTTTGGCCAGACGCACAATACTGGCCGCCTCCAGTCGAGCATACTGCCTTGCAATTCTCTCTTCTCGATAGCCATTGATTCCGCTGGCCATAAGACTCTGAGTCATGCTCTTAGTCAGGTCATCGAAGGCCTGCGCATACTTAGACTTCTGAACCTGATTTACAGCCTGGTTGATTTCCTTTGTCGCTGCTTCCCTGCCCTCTTCAGTTGAAAGATCCCAATCATTCTGGCCAACCCAGTCAGAGACAAGTTTGCGTGCCTTTTTCGCTTCGTAGGCACTGAGTTCGTCCGGATTGAATCTAAGGTGCTGAGTCAAAGCTTCTCCGAAAGGAGTTCCGGCAATATGGGCGGCGTAGTCTCCGGTAGAGATTTCAACGTCTCCGCCCGAAGCCACGGCTTTTTGAATAGCATTTCCTAGCTCAGGATTGATCTTCTTCAGGTCTTCCAGACGAACGTTTTTCTCTTGCATTGTCTGCGCAAACATTTCTCCATCTACGTAAATCGTGGGTTTGCCTGCGCTCTCTGCCTGGTTCTGAACGGCCTCGGAGACAACTCCGGGTGCAGTCTCTCGGGCAGTTATTTCCGGAGCAATCTGATTAAGGTTCTCGAAGAATTCCTGATTCCTTTGGGCGGTTTTGATCTTAGAGATGTGGCGCGTCATACCTACTGCACCGCCAGCAAGACCCAGTGCCCAAACACCTTTAATCGTCTCAATCCCGATGTCGGCCAATCTATCCATCACTTCATCCGGAGTAATGGAATCAAACTGCACATCTTTTGTGAGTTTCTTGGCGGCCTCTTCAGCAACAATGTTTGAAATTTCCTGAAGCTCTTCAACACCTACTTCGGTTGCAAGGCCTGTTGTGAAAGCCTTGGCAACATCCACAGCCGCGGCTCTGAAGGTCGGCTTTTTAAGTGCTTCGATAGTTTTTTCTTTGACCTTCTGGCCGAACATCTGCTTAAAGCCGGTTATGCCAAGGAGCTTCCCTCCGAACTTCGTGAGCACGGCATCACCGATGGCTTCCAAGGAGCCATTAACAAAGCCGACCGTTCCGGACAATCGTCTGGCAACGTCATCATCAATGCCTGCCTCTCGCATGTCTTTGTAAGCAAGACCGCCCTCAACCTCCTTTGAGGTTTCCATGACGGCGCCGCTCATTGTCATGAGGCCTAGTACTCCAAGTGAGACAGGGACGGCAACAGGAGCTCCCGCTAACGCAAGGGCACCCAAACCCAAGGCGCCTGCTCCCATACCGAGAGCTGCACCCTTAGCGGCGGTGTCTCCGCTGACCGTGAGCATCTGCCCGATCGTCTTCATGGTCGGATAGGACAGCCAGGAATCCTTGAACTTTTCGTCCAGTGCGGCCAGCGTGTCATCGATTTCTTTTGAACGCTTTTCAAAAGCGGCGTCTTTTGTAATCTTGCCTAAGCGCAGATCCTCATACATACGGCCCTGCTCGTTCTGCAGTTCTCCGGACAAATATCCGGCTCTCCAGCCGTCAAGGGTTTTGACCTCGGGCTCATAGTCTTCATCCTCCCGCTTCCACTCGGTTTCTTCATCCGCATAGGTCAAAGATTTCGGAGGCTCGGCAGGATTGCGTGCGGCCATCTTTTCCGCAAGCTCGTTGAGAAGAATGTCCGTCTTAGTCAGCGGCTTAAGGTCATTTTTCAGAACAGGAGCTTTATCTGGATTATTCGTTATGTAGTCAGAAAGTCCGGGGGATTGCTTCAAGGTGTTGGCCGTGCGAAGTTTCTCAAGGCGGTATTTCGATCCTTCAAAATCAGAATCCACTTCTGTCGGAGAAATTCCGAGCTGGCGGGAAATGTCTAAAACTTCCGCCGTGCGGCCAGGATCCTTTCCTAGAACAAATTGGGATGCAGAATATGCGTCGCGCTCGATAATCTCGTAAGGGTTGAAAGGCTGAGCGGGAGGAACGGGAACCGGATTGACCGGTTCAACAGTCAGCCCTTCAGTGGGTTCCTGGGCAACCACAGACTGGGTTGTCGGTTCTCCCGGAACTTCCATAGAGCCGTCCGGAGTTTCAATTGCTTGTTCGTCTGTAATGAAAAAATTCGGCATTTACTTTTCTCCAAACGCCATGTGCAGGGCAATGAGTTCGACTGCCGCACGCGTCACAGCGGGATTGCGAGGATTGTTCTTGGCTTGTCTCTTGGCTTCTGCGTAAGCTCTTTCCCAAAGCTCACGATTAATTGGCATACCGCCCATCCGAGCATCGATCAGCTGAGACTGCTGCTTCGTGAGGTTCTGAAGCGGCGGAAGGTTGAAGTACCGACTGCGGATATTGTTGACGGCACTTAGCCTGTCAGCTTCTGTGGCCTTAGTTCTAAAGCCTGCCTGCGGCACAGCTTCCCAATCAATCTTCTTCTCTTGTCTGAAGTCGGCGCCGGAGACCTCGTTGTAGCCAAACAAAAGCCCCGGCTTTTGTCCTTCAAACACCGTGTTGACCATTGAGTTCAAGGTGTCATTGCTCAGGACGTTTTTCTCGGCCTGCTGGGTTCTGGCCGCATAAAGAGACTGAGCAGAAAGGACAGCATTCTTTGTCTTCTTAGCGTTGAATTTTTCATCATTGCAGCGCTGTTTGACCTTGGCCATGAAAGCCTTGTACTGCTGATCGTCGAGTTTCTCGACGTTGTACTTCAAAGTCTTGATGGTCTGTTTTGTGAGGTAACCGCGGTACTGATCAAAGTTAGTCTGAGCAAACTCTTCCGGATCTCTTTCTGCCAACTCTTCAAGGTTCCCCAAAACAGCAGGATCATCCTCAGTGCAAGGGAACTTTTGATGCTCGATTGCCCTCTGAATCTTCTCGTATCCGACGCGGTCATTCGTCTTGATTGTCGACATGAGGGAGGCGGGAACTTCCTCACCGTTATCTACGAACTGAAAAGCCTGATTGAGATTGTCGTAGTTTGTCGCCTTCTCAAGCGCTTCCTGCTCTCTCTTGGCTCCGTACACCTTGTTTTTGACAGCGGCGCGATACTTTTCCGGAACAGCATTGATGTTGTCTAAAAGCTCTCTGGCTTTGCCATTGTCCTTCTTGAGAATTTCATCCGTGTAGCGGTTGATAGTCGCTCGATCTGAAGCCATCTGCATTGCCGACTTTAATCTGAGCCCTGCTTTCGGGCCCATCTCGGTTTTGTGCTGAGCAATGTAAGCCTTGGCCTGAGAGAGCTGGCCCGCATCGATCATATTGCTCACTCGGAGCTCGTGGATCGGCCCCAGAACTTTGATCATGTCGACAGGCGTGCCGTGAAAGTCTCCGATCTGCTGAGCAATAGAACGAGCCGCAACAAGTCCTGACTTTGCTGTTTCCGGATCGGCGTCTGCTGCCTGGTTAAGGGCTAGGCTAAGCTGATTTTTAAGAACTGCGTCTTTGTATTCGAGCTGTTGGCTCGTGACATAGGTGTTGACCTGATCATTGAGCTTCAGGCTTGAGGCCTGATAAAGACGATCAAAGGCGCTGCGGACTCGGGCATTTCCGGCCTGCTCCCTCAGCTTCTCATAACGCTGTTTGAAGGCATCGCTGACTTCATCGTTCAGGCTTCTTCCGTCCGGACGTTCAAGTGCGTTTACTCCTTTAAGTCTTTCGTATCCGTTCTCAGGATTAACTCTGAGGTCTATGCGTGCATGTTCAAGCTGAGTCGATAAGTCATCCAGGCGAGTCTTATCAATTTCCAGCTGCCATTTGTCGTAGGCATTCCTGAGATCTCCGGACAATTTATTCATTGCTTCGCCAGCATGCCGAACTGACATCGGACTCTCCGGCGCAGTGATGACTTCAGATTGCATTCCGCCCGGCTGAGAGATCGCAACCGGGACGCCGTAGGGATTATCAACTGAAGGAAGTTTCATTGTTCCCATGTTTAGACTCCTGCTCCTCCGCTCATGCCGCCGGCGCCGCTCGTGAACAACCTGCCGATGCTTACGACGTTATCGAGATAGCCGGATCCCGTTGAGCCTGAGTTAGGGTCTAAAGGATTGCCCTTAGCTCCGTTCGGATTCATGAGAATGCTCATGCCAGTGGATACGGCCGACGCCCAGGGAGAGATGTTTTTAGCCTGGGCGTTAAGAGCGATTGCATTGTTTGAGTAATTGACTGCTCTGCGCCGATAGCCAAAAGATTCGGCAACGGCGTTTGCGAGGATTTGATTGACCTGCATCTCTTTGGCGATGTCGTGAGAGGCCATCACTTCCGCAGTGTTACCGGTTCCGAGTGCTACACCGCTGGCCGCCTGAGCCACTCGAGTAGTGGCTTTTGTTTGTCCGGCACGAAAAGTAACTGCGGCAACTTCCTGCAGAGCTCTCTTCAAAACATCTTCTGCCGCTGTCCGGAAAGACTGCGCCTGCAGTTTTGAAATCTCGCCCTGAATCTTGTAGAGCTGCTTCTGCTGCTTCGCCTGGCGAAAGGCAAGGATCGGAGCAACAATGCCGTTGACCGCATTGTGCCCCATCGAAAATCCAAGGCCGAAACTGCCCAGACCGTTTGCCGCGTCTGAAGTTATCTTAGAAAAACTTGACGAGGAGCCTTGTCCCTCGTACAGAGGAACGTCAAGATCCTCGCCAGCATATTGATCGTACTTACCCATGAGCCGTTACCTCAATTTTTCTTTAAGGTAACGGCGAAGCTTCAATGTTTATGGACGTTAAGCTGATAGATCACAGGTCAGGGCCAGCATTGTGACCGGCAGGGGATCGAGCTGTCTCAAACACACCTGACCGCCTCGAGTCCATGTTGAATAAAGCTGAAGATCAATTTCATCCGACTTGAGCGCGGGAGGAGATCCGCAGGGCTCGATCGTTCTCTGCTTGTATTCAACAAGGTCATTCTTATCGAAGCTGGGGCCTGCGAAGATTCCGGAACTTCTATTAACCCGAACTGTGATCTTGTAGACGTTCTTAACCCTGCCCATACCTCCGGACTGATCCTGGAGGATGACCGGAAGTGTTTTCACATCCGACTGATACGGAAGACCGACTTGAACCACCGATGCTTCATGGTTGAGAGTGACCTTGCCATTTACAACCTTCTGCTGAGGCTGGACAGCACCGTCGGCCAAAATAGAAACTGTCTTTCCCTCGAGCCAATCAATTCCGGAGATCGTGGTCGTAGGCGTCCCGTTGTAGGTCGCGCCGGAATCGACAAAGAAGGCATCAGCCAAATTCTTGAAGTTTCGTGTTCTCATGCGCTCAACATAGCGCTTCTGGCTTCCGTTGATTGTCCTTCTGATCACGCAGTAAAGGGCATCTTCCACGCCTTCTGAAACAGCGCAGCAGGATTCAAAAACTCCGTCTGTGTTGTGACGGTGCCAGGAGCCGACCTGTTGTTCAGGAATATACGTGAGGCCGAGCAAGTTTCCGTCGGAGGAGACAAACCACATGATGGGGTACGGAGCCTTCTGTGCCGTGGCGTCCTTGATCGTCTTGAAGTCAAAGAGGTGCTGACTTCTCAGGCACAGATCTCCGGACACAAAACCGCCTGCTTGATACTGATATGCGAGTTCTCGGACATGGCCGTCACGAGCCGAAGCGAAGATCAGATTGTTGTTGTAAACGAGCGGTCTGACTGTCGTGGCCCCGTTGTAGCTCTGAGGTCGAGCAGAAATCGAAGAAGGCGTAATCGCGTCAGAGTTCTGGGGACTGATTCGTATCTCTGAGCCCGTTGTTAAAAGGATCAGGTGAGACAACGGAGAAATGTGCAGAATCTTATTGAACTCTGTTGCCGCGATCCTAAAGTTGATGCGGTCATCGTCCTTAGACGGCAGGGAGTAAGTCATATCGCTCTCTGTGCCGGAACGAGTAGCAACCACACGCTGAGGATCAGTCTTAAAACCTGCAAACCAGCGGCGTTGTTCAAAGTAACCTACAGCGCTCGGATAATTTCCGGAAGAGACAACTGAGTCATATCGTCGAGGAGTGATGTCCGTCTTCGGAGCAATATTGTCATCGATGATCGATGTGGTTTCCGAGTCTCCTAGGTAACCATAGATGCCGCCTTGATTCTTGTAGAAGCGGTAGTAACTTGCTCCGGACACGGCCGAGCATGAGATTTTGATTGTCGTACCTGTGGCATAGAGGTTGGCGGTACAAGAGACTGCTGCACTCGGTTCGCTTTCGATTGTCTTATCAGCATTGAGGCAGGAGACTTTATATTGGAACGTGTACTTGTCGGCGTTCTTATCCTCGTTGCCCGTAGTCGTTTCTCTGACAGCGGTCACGTTTGTGGGCGTGGCCAAAGTTGAAGAGAAGCTGATCGTCGCCAGTCGCCAATCGGTGTTGGAATACCTCCGGATCTCCGTCGGAGCGTAATCCTCATGCGTCACGGTGATGATGTCATTTGACTGCACATACTCAAGTTCAAAGAGATCATCTTCATCCCATGGCGTTGTGATTTCGTATGGCTGATTGCCGTTCATCAACGTTGCGCCGAAGGAATGGAATCTGGCGTATTTGTGCCCCAGCTCGATGACGAAGGTTTGCTGAGCGTTAAAGATAAACGGAATCAGCCGCACCTTCTTGCTTGAGTCTTTGACCTCACGCACAAACTCAAAGCCGGGTCTGTTTTCAATCGGGCCCTGGGGACGGCAGAGAAAATTCAGGCACGTCTCAAGGCCTGTCTGATACTTTGTATCGTCTGTTCGCCCAAACATTTCCGGAGAAATTTCACCGCCGGCAAAAGAGCGCTGAAGGACTTTAGTTGAGCCACTCATGTCCGTCCCTCCCCCAGTCACCGTAGTCACCGATAAAGTCAGGCTTATAGCTCAGATGATCTCTGTCCTGAACTGCATCCTGAGCCTGTGCTTTTAACAGTCTATCTTCGTAAAACCGCATCATCTCAGCCGCCATCTGCACACCCGTCATCCCCGGAACAACAGTGCCCGCAAGATTAGAGGCAAGGAGAAAAGCCAAGGCGTCAGAAAATACATCAGAGAACTTTTCAGGCTTAACCTCCGTGGTGATATACCTAATCCATATACGCTTCTGCTCTGCCACCAAACAGACTTGTCCGTTGATCAGCTCTCGGACGTAATGAAGAGTCTGTCGAGTTGCGTTTCCATTTTCGTCTACCGGATAGGCATAGATGATCTTGACGCAGTCCGCAGGAATCGGGAACGCATAGCCGCCTCCGATAGGTTCCGCAGTTAATCTGGCTAGCTCTTTGCGCGTGGTAGCAAAGCTCCAGTTATAGGTGGCAAGGATAGTTTTTAAGGCAATGGGATAAAAGCGCCTGCAATGATCGGCCTGAGCGCTTCCTTCAGGCGGATCGATAGAAGTTACTGTCGCTCTGTCCCCGAGCCTCGAGAGAGCGATATTGCAGATGTCGACAACTGAAGACATGTTTGCTCCTAAAAAAGAGGGGGCACAAGGCCCCCAAAATGCTCGCTTGGAATAATCCTGTTTACTCGGCTGCATAGTCGCCGATGCGCTTGCCCTTCGGAGAGGAGGCGCAAAGGGAAATACCTGCTGTCACCTTGCAGCTCATTGCTGTGCCGGTAAAGGACAGCTTGAGATAACGCGGACAGCCTTGCGGCAGTTTGATTGCTGTATCTGTACCGTAGGCCGCTGCAACGGTATCAGTCACAGAGGTGCTGGCAGATCCGCCGAGAACCTCAATAGATGTCGGCAATGCAGATCCGGAAACACTCAGGATGACGTAGAGTTCACCTTCAGAAACTCCGGCCTTGTTCAGGTCAAGAGTATTTGTGGAAGTTCCGGAAGTCCCGGAGATGGACTGGCCGTCACTGAACATAAGCTTGGAATCGAATCTCATCTTTTTCTCCTATTACGAAACAAGATCTTCAGTGAGGCTGATGGAATCAGACACTTCGATCGGAATATCGAAGAACATGGTCTTGAACTGTTCAGCAGCTTCAACAACTTTGAGAACATTCGTGCTCTTTGCGTAAGCGGCAAGTTCAAGAGCTGTGTGCACTTCTTCAGCACAGAAGAGGTGGAGGTTCGTGCGCAGATCAGACGGGATGCGGTTCTTCGCAACGATCAGTTTCTTGATCAGATCTTCGGAACCCATGTCGACTGCTCCGTCGGAGATCGGGATGTTGCAGACACGAACCACACCGCGCCAGTCGTTAAGCGCGGCACCTGCCTGCCACTTGTAGTGGTCGCGATAGACTTCATACATGGAGCCGTCAGAGTTCATGTGAGTGCACTGGCCCTTGTCAGTGTGCTGTAAACCGATCTTGGAGCCCTTCGGATAAATGCCGAAGAACTGATCCATCGACACAATGAAGATCGAAGTGACTTTCTTGGTCGTAGCTCCGGTACTCACAGCCTTAATGACATTGCGAGAGGACGGAGTTGTGGAGCTCGTGTCGTTATAACGAGCGGCAAGGCCCATGAACTTGTCCGGTTCAACATCGATGTCACCATAGAACATTGTCTTGGCCATATCGTTGCCCATACCTGCAAAGAACGGCTTCTGTTCAGACAGGCGCCAGGCGGCTGTGTTGCCGTTTACGTCAGCCAGGTCCTTATCGACTTCAGCATACATTTCAACGTTTCCGCAGGTATCGGTGACCTGAGCAGTCGTGGATTTCTGCGGCTGAACGCCCTGATAAAGGCGGCGCCAGGTCGGTTCAGGGATGCCAGTGCGGATGGCATGAAGGTAGCCATCGGTCTTGTTGCATTCTTTCCATTGGAGGAGTTTGAGAATCGGGTCTCGTTTAGACAAGACTTCAGCGATCGGAATAATCTCACCTTTCGGGTCAAGTCTCGATGCGAGGTCAACCAGTGTTGGATATTCAGCAGCCATCGTAATTACTCCTAAAAATTAGTTCATCTTTGAGTTAGGGAAAAAAGCCCGGGCGCGCTCGGCTGTTGAGAGTTCACCCGACCTGCCGCCCTTTACGACGGCGTCATCACTGAGCGCCTGCTGAGCGGCAAGACACCCTTTAATGAATCCTGCATGACGGTTAAGACCGACAGACTCAAAGAACTGGCGAGTCTCAGCGTCGAAGAACTTGGCATAAAAGCGGCTGGCGCTCTTTAGGTTGGCCGCATAGTTCGCACCGCCGATCTGAGGATCGGCCTTGGCTTCAGCGGTCAGGGCCTGCTTGACCTGAGCAGACTGCTCTTCCGCACGCTTTGCCAAAACAGAGGTCATGTTTGTGACCAGTTTCGAATAAGCGGCCTGAGAAAGATTCAGGTCCTTGCATTCCTTTTTGAAAGCTTCGATCGCGCCTTCATCGAGCTGAATGCCTTCCGGGAGTTCAATGCCTGTTTCGTCGTAGCCCTTTTCAGGTGCTCCCAACACATCGTTGCCTTCCTTCTTTTCGGCGTCCTCTTTCTTCTCTTCCGTCTCCTCTTCTGCACCCATACCTTCAGGTTCGTCTGCCTTCGGCTGAGGAGTTTCGGCAGCAGGCTCCGGTGGTACCGGAGGTGTTGCCTCCTGGGGTGCCGGAGTAGGATCTGCAGGAGGAACCGCGCCTTCAGTTGCGGCAGCGTCTGCTTCATTGACAGTGGTTTCTGCGGTTTCAGCCATTTAGTTTTTCGTTCTCCATTCTGCGAACCAGCTCGAGATTGATTCCCTTGAGTCGATTCAGTATTTGCAAACCGATATCGCGCCTTGCGGAAGCTATCGTCATCAGCGTCATGTCTTGAGAAGTAACCGAGCTGTCGACGGCTGTCATGTCGAGAATCCACTGAAAGACCCGTCTGCCTTCCACAGTCTCAAGAGTTTTCTTGATGGCTATCTCCAGCTCTTTGAGTTTTTCTTTCTCGGCCTTTTCAGCCAGCTCCCGCTGTTCGATTTCGAGAAGCGGATCATCTATGTCTGTCATTGTCATTTAGGGGCCTTTAGGTTTATGGACGCTTACTGCGCTCCCTCTTCAGAGAACGCTTCCTGCAGACCCTGAGAGTCTGCTGCCTGCCCTAAGTCTTTGAGGCTTGTCATTGCCTGCTGAAGCTGAGCGGCCTGCATCTGTGCCTGTTGTTGCTCGGCCCTTTGCTGGCGAATAAGCGCAACCCTCTGTCCTGTCACAATCAAGGATGGAGGCACTCCATTCATGTCTGCCAGCTGATCGATCGTTGCATCCACATCGAGCTTGTCCACGGCCTGGGGATTGATCTGAGCCAGAAGGCCGATCTGCTGAGCCGTTCTCACAATTCCGTTTGCCGATGCATTCTTCTGAGCTTCGGCCAAAACGGAGACATACTCAATAGAAAGCTCTCTGCCGTAGAGTTCTTCCGGAACTTCCGGGAGCATGTTGTACTCAACCATGAAGCCAAAGGCGTTTGTGACCAGCGGATCAAGAAGTTCGGTATGCAATCGCTCAAGCACGGGCCCCAGCATCATCACTTTTTCCTGCTCAAGTGCTTGAACCTCTGTCGCAGTACGATCTGTTTGATTCGCCGTGGCCGCGATCATTTGAAACACGTTGACGAAGAAGATGCGCTGAATGTCCTGTCGAGTCGATTGAATCAGAGCAAGCATTGCCTGGGGATCGGTACGCACTTCCCACATGGAGCGGATGATCGGAGCTTCCTGCGGGTTGACGGCCACTCGGCCTCCAGGTTTGAACTGACTCAGCTGATCCTTGAGGGTGGACGGATAGAGAATCGGCGGCCTAGTTCCGTAATCAACAAGCTCGGCCAGTCTCAAGTGCAGTCTCTGCAAAGACTTCTGTGCGCTCAAGGCCTTGGCGCCGGGACCGCGGCCATAAACCGAACCGCCGGAGGTCATCCAGCGCGGACACAGTGCCGGAAAGTTTCTAAAGCCGGATTCCGAGAGAACTTTGTCCTGCACTCCTTCCTGAAAATAAACGGACTGCCAAGGCATATTCTTGTTGTCACGTTTATCCGGATTACGTTCAATGCGAGGTTCAATTGCATGAATCACATTGAATCGGGCAAACGGATCTTTCTCAAATGCCTGCCTAACATCGTTGTTCACTGCCTCAAAGCCCCATTGCTGGACCATCTGCTTAGCCGTAAGAGACAGGCGCCGATACATCGTATCGACCTTCCCGAAGTCGTCTTCGGCCAGCCAGTATTCCCCGATTGTGAGGTTCTGCAGTGAGATGAGCTGTTCCGGATGAGGCTTAACGATCGTGCATGCTGTGCCGAATACCGGAAGCTCCAAGTAGCTCTGGTGAAGCGCGTTGTAGCATTCTGCTTTCGAGAAGTAGAGAAGCAACAGGTCTTGAACCTTCGTCATCCACTCTTTGACAGCGGGATTCTTATCGAGATCCGGATCCATCGTTGTCAGGCGCAGCCAAGGTCTCGAAGGAGACGAGACGCCACCAAGCAAACCCGCGGCTAAAACATCCGCGCAGTCAATTGCTTCAGCATCGAGGATCTTGCGGTAACGTTTAGACCCCTGAGTTGCATCCTCACCTGAAAAGCATCCCAAGTCAGGAAGACAGTAGTCACGAATATCGCGCCACAGATCCTCCCAGGAAGACCTCTCCTGCTTGAGGCTCTCAAAGCGCTGATTGATTAGCTTGATGTCTGCGGGCATAACTATCCCCCGATAAGCTGTTTCTTCTGCAGTTTGAAGCGATCGTCCTGCGCCGCTTCGCTAGCCAGAACCGTTTCACTCATTCCTTCCGGAGTGTCATCAACAACCGTATCGCCGACATTCGCATGCTTTTTGTTTGCCATATTGGCGTTCTGAGACTGCTGTTCTTCGGCCTGTGCCTGCTGTCGTGCGGCTTGAGCCTGTGCTTTCCTTGCCTGATCCTTAGCCTTGTTCTGCATGTGGTTGTAGGCTCCCGCAGTGACAACGTTGGCGGCCGCCTTCACAACAGGCTTGACCACCTTGCCCACGGCGTGGACGACAGATGAGACCGCTCCCATGATCAGCCTCCCAGTAAAGAGGAACCGGTGCCAAGCGCACCAGGATTAAGAGGAGCCGCGTTGCCGTTTGTCAGAAGCGTTGACCCCAATCCGTTATCCAGCGTGTTGTCTGCTAAGAGTCCGTCAAGGTCGGCCTGCTTGCGGTTTGCTTTGTTGCGGGCCTGATCTTCTTCCTGGGCTAAGGCCTGCTGCTGAGCAAGCTGTTCTTTGGCTGCCGATGTCTGGCGATCCCCGGCACGTTTCTGCTCATAAGCGTTCAATCCCGAAGTCACGGCACCAACCAATGTGCCCGCGATAACTGCTGCAGTCATTCCCATGATCAAAGTTCCTTAAAAAATAAAAGATGCTTTCTGCCCTGCACCCTCTTTGCGAGTGCTTTAGCCAGAGGAGAATCCTCGGGCACGTCCCATAGGAAAAACTTGGCGCCTGCCTCGATTGCCTTGCGTTCTGCCATTACAGCCAAGCGGCCGCCGATTGATGTGTTGCGATATTCCGGCGCCAGATAAATCGCATCGTTCTGTGCGAAGACTTCGCCGCTGTGCTGGTGCGTAAAGACAAAGACCGAAGCAAACCCGATGGGCTTACCTTGGTCTTCAACAATGAGGCCGAAGGAGTCCGTGCCTTCGCTCAGGATCTCGTAGATCGAACGGTCAGGAACTGCCCTGCGGTTAGGCAAACCTGCCTCCGACATTGCCGAGTCGATAAGCTCAGAGCAACGGTCAATGATTTCAACTAAGGACGCGTCAATGATTTTCATGAGCCCATTGTCTAGGCTCAGGCACAGGGTTTATGGACGGTGTTAAGAGTTCCAATACTCAGATTCAAAGGCTTCCTGGGGATCGTAGGAATCATTCACGCCATAGATAGCGCGCTCCATACTGCGGGAAAGTTTTGGAGCCACGGGTGCGGCAAAGGTCAGAGCCAAAGCGTCAGCTAAGTCCGGAGATCTTCCGATGCGTTCCTTGAGCTTGTCTTTAGCCTCGAGGATCTTAGGGCCTTTAGGCGTGTAGCCGTAAGTCGGAGCGCCCAAGTCTCCTTGCAAAACGGGATCCGGAGGAATCGCACCGCCCTGCTTGATCCACTGAGCCATGTTCCACCACATCTCCATGCGGCGGTTTGCGAATTGTTCTTTGTCGATGGCCTGCGCTCCGAAGGGAACTTCCACGACATCAAAGCGCATCTGGCGAAGTCTGTCGATCACGCCTTGCCCGGCGCCGGAGTCAATGAAAACGGCATCGGGTTTTTCTTTGGCCATTTCTACCGCAATGCGGTCAGCCAATGCCATGTTGTCAAACTTCCGGATAACAATCGGCTCAAAGGCAACGAGCCCTCTGCGCTTAAAGATGACCGAGGCATCGGATCCGAAGCGGGCAACGTCAATGCCATAGATGAGCGGAGCGCCCATGTATTCGCTCTCTCGATAGAACTTATTGGCCGCGGCACGAATATCGTCAATCGGAATAAGACCATTGTCCTGAGCGGCAGAGAAGTCGCAGAGAAACTCTTGCCGGTACTCGTTCTCAGACATTTCTACCTTGAGCGCTGCCAACTCCTTTTCGTCAATGACATGAGTTTGCTCAACGGAATAAAGCATCGCGATCCAGTCCGGATCACCTTTGCTCATGAGGTTCAAAGCCTGATCGTATAACTGAGAGAAGAGGTTGATGCCTTTGGGAGTTCCGATGAAAGCGGCCCATCCTTTTCTGTCAGCCAGTGCCGGACGAATCACTTCTCCCCAAAGGGTCGGCTTAATCTGCGCAACCTCATCGATCACTACGCCGTCAAAGTACATGCCTCTTAAAGCGTCGGGATTATCAGCACCGAAGATCCGGATCGTTGCACCGTTAGGCAAAAGAATCGAAAGCTTTTGTTCGTTGATCGAGATTGCAGGGATTTGTGATGTGTAGTGCTTCAGGTATCCCCAAGCGATCTGCTCGGCCTGGTTACGGAATGGAGCAAGGTAGGCATACATGCCACGCTCTTTGCGGTCTGTAATAGCCCGCTTGATGAGGTGATTCACCGACAGCACGGTCTTGCCTAAGCGTCGGTGAGCAACCAGTACACAGAATCGATGTGTCTCCAATTGCTTGTGAATTTCGTCCTGGGGAAAGCGGGGACGGTAGGGAATCACGACTTTCATTCTTCCTTCTCCGTCTGTTTCTTGCCGTCATCCCAAACAAATTCGATCTTGCCTTCAAGCTTGCTCTCGTTATCTTTCGAATAAGCGCCCAAGTGTTTGCCGAGCATGTCGTAGGCCTTAAGCAGAGACGGTGCATCCTTGAGGCCCATGATCACTTCGCCGTCTTCGTTCTGATAAACGGGAATCTTCTCGGATAAAGTTTCCCGGATCTCCAGGAGCTCTTCACGCCACTTCTGCACTGTGTATCCGGTCTTTTCTTCCATGATTTTTCGCCTCCTTTCGAGCTCTGAAATGACTAAAGGATTTTTAAGGAGTTGAGATCCTTGAATCGCCGCTGTTTTTGCAGAATATCCAGCGATTTTTGCCGCGTCAGTTGCAGTTTTACCCTTCATATATTCGTTGATAAACTTAAGCTGCATGCTGGAGAGTTTTTTCTTTCTGTCTTTTTTCACTTCTGTCTCCGATATGCGTGAGGAATCTTTCCCCGGATCAATCCCGTGCAAATGGCAAAGACAGTGCTCCGAGGCATTTCCATCATCCTGGCGATCTGCCTATAACTGAATGCCTCGCCGCGCAACTGCAGGACAAGATCAACTTCCCTATCGGTGTATTTCGCATGAGGCGAATCTTCACCGATCGGGACGCCCAATCGAGACACGGCAATCATGCGTTTAACGGAAGAAAAACTCGGGGAACTCACGCTTCACCAGAATGATTGCTTTATCGATAACTTGCCGGCGCCGCATTGACTCCGGCGGCAGGGCCTTTGCTTCTGCGGCGGCTGACTGCAGAAACTCTGCAGCCCTTCTCGGCAGAAGAGTTGCGGTTCCTAAGGGAGCCTTCGGGTTGGTCTGTTCTTCATTCTTTCGGGGCATCGCTCAAAACTCCTGATAAGTCCACCCCTTACCACGCTCCGGATAAACAACGAGCATGCGGAAAGGGTACTCAGTCGCGCAGACCTTTGTCTTCACTTTCGCGTCGTCTGCGAAGAACTTGGGCGATCCCTTAACCTCATGCAGTTCAAGCTGATCTTCAGCCGTAAGCACAAGAAAATCGGGGTTATACCAACAAGTATCCTCGGCGATTTTGAGCTTTATGGACTCGAACCAGTAAGCCTTGATCCTGCCTGCGATACGTTCGGATTCTAGGTAGGCGGCATAAGCTTTCTCTGTCTCGTTCATCTGCCCGGCTTTCATTCGGCCCTTGGCAAACCCGTTCTTTTTGCCTCCGACAAAACCGCTGATCTTCTTCAAGACAATGGGGCCTGCTTTAGTTTTTGTTTTGGCCAGAAGTTCCTTGTATGCAGGATCATCCGTGCTTTTAAATCTCATCATGGACATGATTGTTGTTCCCTCCTGGGTATGGTTGTTATTTGAATTGGGTAGGCATGACAGCGCGCCGATTTCCTGAGAAGATGTCTCTGAGTGTCCGGACAGGTATATCCATCTTGCGTGATATCTCCCGCAAGGAAAGACCTGCAAGCCTGAGATCAAAGCAGTGAATCAACTCAACGTCCGTGTACTTGGCGTGCGGACTTGATTCACCTACCCGGGCAGACTTATCCGAGAGAGAAACCGTTGACGGCTTAACGCTTAGATCGGAAAAACTCCTGATATTCGCCCTTAACTCGAGCAATTGCTTCCTGTACTCACAGCTCTCGTCGTACCTTGCCTTCTCTCTTTCGAGGCTGGATGCTTTCTCGGAGAACTCTTTAGGCTTCCTTGGGCAATAGAGAATGGAATCTCCGAACAGATCCGCCTGATGATTCGTCAGTGTCATCCATCATCTATTCCCGCAATTGATTTTCAGAAACCGTCTGAGATTCCACCAGTCCGACAAGAATGCGATCCACGCATCCTCTCAGCTTGTGGCTTGTTACTCCGACTTCATGAATGTCTAGAACTCGGCCGTCTGCCCTCTGCGCAGCCATCTCTTCTAGTTTCTTAAGGGTGTTTTTAGCCTCTTCAATCGAATTGAAAACAGTGTTTATGCATGCAGTTCTATTTTTTACAATGTCAATGTGTTTCATTTGTTCTTTTGCTCCAAGGAAATAATCAGTCATGCCAAGCTCCTACATATGCCCGCACTGCGGAACTAAGACAGTTTTCGTTGTTTGTCCTGTTGTAGAAGGTACTAACGCTAAAGTTTGTAATGAGCCTTCTTTCGATACTGTTACTGGAAAATCTTTCGACAATTTCAGAATTTCCGGGAACGTTTTTAACCGTAGCGGCGGTTCTGACATCCACTACCATCCGGATCGTTTCGTCACCTGTTGTTTGAGTTGCGAGAAATTCAGTTACTGGGAAAACGGAAGGCTTGCATTTCCTCTCAGAAGTGGAATTCTCCCCGCTCCTGATATGCCCGAAGATGCCAAAGAAGTTTTTAACGAAGCTCAAGCCATCATCGGTCTTTCCCCGCGTGCGGCGTGTGCTCTCCTGCGAGTCAGTCTTGAGCGAATTGTTGACTGGTACGGGGAGAACGAAAACGTTAAGGGCTTCAAAAAGTCCGATAAGCTTTACAAGAAGATCGAGACCATTGGGATCTCTCAGGCCTTCCAGCGAATTTGCAATGCTTGCAGGCTGGCCGGGAACGAGCACGCGCATTCCGGAGAAATCGATCTTTCCGGAGAAGACTCCTTTGAGATTGCCGAAGCAATGTCCAGAATGATCAACTCCATGGTCAACACATGGATTACTCCGATAAGGGAGAGCGAAGAAGTTCTCAGAAAACTTGGCAAAGAGTAAGGTCATAGATCGCTCCTTAATCGTTGCGTCGCTTGTAACCATCCAATTCTCGGAAAATTTTCAACAAGCTTTGCATCGAGTTGCGAATGTCTTTCTGGGTAAGACTTAGGAAAACAATCGCTATAGATAAAAAAATCTGAGTAACTGCAATAACAATCAAAGTAACTTCCATTTGTTTTCCCCGTTGGTTAAATGTTGTTTAAACAGCCGTCTAGCGTCTCTGAGCGATTAACTCAGCGTGAAGGCGGTATCTATCGAATTGAGAGAAAAATGTTCTTCTGCGTTCTATGCGCTCATCCGTATCACGTTCAAAAACCGAGCACCTTGTGAATGAGATTGGGTAGCACTCGATGCCGGCGCCCTTCTCGGGTTGATGGCAGTAGATGTTCATGTCCCCAAAGGACTGTTTTGGAGGCAGATGCTTCTTTCCGTCTGGTCCTATCCAGAAGGCCTGAGCATGAATGCAGTAGAGGCAGCACCCGCTCATTCAGACTTCCTCCGGAAAGCGCAAACGAAATCGACTGCAACAACCATCGCCAAAAACGGCAAGCTGTAGTCAATATTCGATCCGTAGTAAGCGAACCAAGCAAAGTCGAGGAGGCTAAGAGCTCCTCCGGAACAACCAACAAGAGCGAGGAAATTTGCAAAATCGAATTGCATATCGTTACCTGTCAAATAACAACCGACAAAACAACAAGAGCTCAGGTACAAACAAAAATACGGGATGGCGTCCATGCTCTAACTCCTTTTCAACCGATTGGTTAATTCGGTTTCCCTGCTGATCTGGAGCGCAGCTCTCACGAGTAGCCCGAAGAGAATCAGGTTGATAAACACGACCGGCGCCAGCAGGATCATTAGCAGTGTCCAAGCTGAATCAGACATGACGCACCTCAATCAAACACATCAGGCGTTGCGGGCGTTCTAAAAGACCCGCCCTTGAAGAGGACCGGTACACACTTAGACCTGATACGGTCATAAAGACGATCTCCGAGCACCAAGCCACAATCCTTTATGCCGAGGTTGGTCATTAGGATTGTTGGTTTCTTTGAAGTAACTCGGTTGTCCAGGATTGAGAAGAGGATTCTCTTTTCCGATTCGGAGCCTTTCTGGACGCCGACTTCATCGATTACGAGGAGCTGGATAGACGAGAAAAATTTAATTGTTTCCTCGTCGTTCGTTGTTGCTCCTGGCTGATATGTGCTGCGGACGGCTGAGAAAATCTCGGTGACTTTGTAGTACCTGGGATAAAAGCATGCGTACTTGTCCAGGAGCTCCAGCATGATTGCGCAAGCCAGGTGTGTTTTACCTGTGCCACAACCGCCGAGGAATAACAAACCGTATCCTCCAGCCTTGGCCTTTTCCCAGCCATTAACGAACCTCTTAGCCATAGCTAATGCGTTGCGCTGGCTTTCAGTTTCGGTAATGAATGTTGAGAAGTCCTTGGTTTGATATTCGAGGGGCATACGGGTTTCTTTAATTCTCGCCTGGCGGTTTTTCTCGGTTTCTTCTTTTCTGCGTTTCTCTTCATCAATAGCCCTTTGAGCTAAATGTTCTTCATGACATTTGGGACATCCACTTATTTCCTTGAGTTTCCCGCCTAAGAAGACTTGATTCGCCAGATATTCCCCGTGAAGGATGCAATTCATTTTCACTTGCCTTATTTCCAGCTTTCCGAAAATGGAACTAACGGCCTTAGGAATTTTGATTTCAGTGCTGTTCATAGTTTTAAATTTCCGTGTTCATCAAATTCGCATTGATCTCTGTAGTAGTCGTCTGTAAAACCGCCAGGCGGTTCGTACTCGAAGGAAGAAGCATTAAATTGGTTCTGACTCTTCTTCTCTCGCTTTGCTTTGTCATTGATGCAGAACGTAGTGAATGCCGCCTTGTAGTCTGCGTACTCGACATTTTTGGCTTTGCAGTAAGCGATCAAGGAATCAAATAGCGATTGCGGGTCTTGAACTCCATACCGCTTAGCTGTCGTAAGGTAGTCCTCCGGAATCTGATCTCCGTCCTTAAAGGGGCACGGGATCTTTTCCTTCTTCTGTCGTTTGACCGTTGACTTCTTCTCAACTGTTTCCGTTTTAGAAACAGTTGTCCTCTGCAGTGGGAGCTCTTGTTCAACAGGAGCGGTTTTTAAAGGAGTCTCTTTTTCACACACACGCCCCGCGAAAGTTTCGAAGGCTTTTGGATGGTGTTCGTGGGTGTGTATTTCCTTATCCTGTTCCTGCTCCTGATCCTGTTCCTGGGTGCGACATGGTTGCCCATTGGTACGGGACATAGCATCCTTGATGGCATCAATTAAGTCATTAGGGATGGCATTTCTCATTCCTACAGAAAGGCCATCGACAAAGGTTTTCAGGCGTGCAACATGCTTATCCAAGAGGTCGCATTCGGGCATCAGATCAATCAATTCGCACCATGACTTGAATGCATTAGGAGAAGAAGGCGCGTTGTACTTTAGGAAGTTATTTATGACCATTAGCCCTGCCTTCTCATCAGCATCAATCATGCCGTTTAAAGTGACTTCTTGGATGGCATGCGACATGGCATCTCGTTGCCAACCCAATTCGTCAGCAAGGTTTGAAACTCGTGTCCGGATAGTTCCTATCTGCGTGGTATCTGGATGAGTCAGGAGCAAAATAAAGGCAAGTTTGCCGTTATCCGAAAGCTCCCTGAACTTCCTGTCATTCCACATTCGGACGTCTATTTTTCTATAGCGAGCCATAGCGACTCCCAGTTAGTTGGCGACAGCGTGTTTAATCACCGGAATGCGTTTGAATTTTTTCTGCAAGAACAAAAGGCGACCTTCTGGCATTCCAGACTTAAGCCATCCGGAAACGCTGGCCGGTTTAACTTCACAGATGTTTGCAACAGCTGTAGTTCCGCCTAAAGAATCAACGATTAGGCGGGCTGTCTGAGTATCGGTTTTTTTGCGCATAGCTAAATTCTTCCTAATTTTTGCCTTATTAAATTATAAGGTTTTCCGAATTACTTAATCAATGCGCCTAATTATTTTTCTTTAAAATGTATTAGGAAAACCTAATAAAGAAAGGGTTACTCAAATGAACGAAAAAACAACATTGGCAGAGCGTTTAACCTTGGCGTTGAGTGATTCCGGATTAAAGAAAAGTGACATCGCTAGGTTATGTTTTATCTCCCCGGCATCTGTATCAGATTGGTTTTCCGGTAAGTCAAAAAGCATCAAGTCCATTTACCTACCCAAAGTTGCCAAGGTTCTTGGTGTCTCATCGACATGGCTTGCGACTGGGAACGGCCCCATGAAATCCCCAAACGTACTGGTGACAGAGGATGTGTGTGATGACGATGATTGGGTAGAAATTCCTGAATACAAAATTCGATTTGCAGCAGGCTTCGAGCAAAACTCCACTTTGGAAGAGTTGGCTTCTGAGTACAAAGCTGCTTATCGTCGTTCGTGGTTCCAGAGAAAGAACATCAATCCCGAAGACTGCAAGCGTTTCAAAGTGAAGGGGGATTCCATGGAACCTCTTTTGCTTGACCATGATGTGGTCTTAGTTGACTGCTCTAAAACTGAGATCATCGATGGTCGAATCTATGCTTTTGTCTTTGGAGATGCTTTAAGAGTAAAGCGGCTTTATAGAAAAATCGACGGCTCGATTATGGTGCATTCAGAAAATCCAAATTTCCCGGACGAAACTATTAGCCCAGCAGACACTGAGCAAGTTCAAGTTATCGGAGAAGTCATTGAAAGATCTGGATCAGTTTGATAAGGATTTAGGAGAAGAAAAATGCTTTTCTGTGAACGAGGCATCAGTGCTCCCGAAAACCTTTATTCTTTAAATAAATTCTATGTGATACCGCCTTCAGCAGAGGATAAATGGAAACCCATAGGGATATACGTCCCCATATTTTTCTTTTACTTATCTAACTCTAAGGCGGGCATGTCAGCAGAGACCTTGAATCAAACTGCGACTCTATTATGTAAAGACCTGTTTAAGAAAAAATACAAAAGAAGCTTTTTCTTCTTCAAAAAGCTTGTCGAAGACCCTTTTGACGATTATTGGGATGAAGTCATTGGCATAGCATTTTCAGCAGTTTGGCAACAAGCGAAATGGGGCGACTTCATGGAAAAGGGATACAACATGTCGTGGCACTTAGGCAGACAATTTGAATACATATCGGTTATGAATTTTTCCTCAGACTTTCTTAAATCTAAATTGGAGGTCAATGAGAAATTAACAAAAATTTATCAGACCGAATGCCAAAAGGAAAAAGAAATTTCAGCTCTCGCATGGAGGCTTTCTCGGATGCCTGCTTCAGAAAAGGAGAGGCTGTTGCAACGAAGAGGTCATTAACTCAGCCCAAAGAGAAGGACAGCCGAAGGTTCGGGGCTTTGTGCGACACATATCAACGCAAGGACATTTATAAAAGAATTTAGGAGGCAAAATGTCTCAGTACGATGTTCCAGAAAACGATGCAAGAGAAATAATGCTACTGCCAAAGGAGGGAGAACCAACTGACTGGATAGCAAATGACGGCTCGGAGAATGTTATTTCAATTGCTTTCCCTGCCGTTGTTACTAAGGGTCCTCCGTTATCTGGACTGAAGGTTGTTTTTGATTACAAATACCCTCGCGACATTCCTGGCGAAAGGATACGAGCAACCCTCTTTCAAGAAACAGGTAAAAAGAGACAACGAATGCGGCAGCGCGTCTACCAAATCGAGGTCAGATCTGGGAAGATTTCTTCTGCCCACCAATTGCCACATGAGCACATTGGAACGCTAAGATTAAACCTTGACAAAGTACTTAACTTTAGCGAGTGCTTGGATCTATTTTGCGAAAGATGTAATTTAACAATTTGTGGGGATCAGGAGATTCTTGATCCCGGAAAATTCGAGTTATTGCCATGATGAACGAAAGATTGCCTGATATTCTAGGAGAAAGCTTTCAGTTAGTACTAATGCAAGAGAAATCTTCCATTTGGCAACTCTCTTTGCCTATCAAAACTCTCGATAACGACAACTTTGAAATCTATCTAAGAAAAACGGGCAAAAACTATCACCTCTTCGATGATGGAAACACATTGTGGACCGCCACTGGCTTAGGTGCGAAATCTAAACTCTTCAAAGAGAAGCTTGCACTTGTAGCTCACATAAATGAACTAAACCTAGATAAGTTCGGCGAGTTGAATGCTACCTGCACTGAAGATAATTTGATTGAAACCGTCGGAAAGTTCATTAAAGCGTTAAATCAAACAGATTTATTTTTAGCTACCGACCCAGAGCTTTTCCAGGTTAAAGAAAACCTATATGAAATTGCCAAAAACATGTTGTCTGAGCTAACTACCGCGTTAATTTGTAAGCCAAAGGTTAGTTTCACCGGATACTCGACCAATAAATATTCTTTCGATTTTAAGATAAACGATTTACTAGTCGATGCCTTACCGCCATCCGGAAACAGTATCAACTCTTGCATAGCTAAAGTAGTCGATATCAGAGCAGCGCTTTCCGATGAAAGGGAGAAAAACTTTTATCCAACTGCTTTAATTGACGACAGATTCGTTGATAAAAAAGACAAGCATATAAATGGATTTTTGAAAAAATTAACAACAATAATGAGCGCCTATACTTTTTCCCAAGCTCCTAGTCTCATTGAAAGATCTTCTTTCCTTTAATTCAGCTGCACCGCCTTCGGGCGGTTTTTTATGGCCGCGAAAGTGGCTTTTTTGTTGCCTAAAAACGCAAACACAGACATTCAGATCAATAAGAACAAAGAAAAATTTTAGGAAATAATTTAGGTATTCCTAATTTTTCCCTTGTTTCTGCCTAATTTTTTACCTTATACTTCTCCTTAATGATTTTAAGGAGATACCTAATGTTTCTCTAAGGTAAACAATTTCAGAATCCGGGCCATGGAGTACTAAACCCGGACGCAGCGGACAGAAGCAGAGTCTGTGAGCGAAAAAATTCGAAACGGCCAAGTGCGGGCGGTGCTGTTCACGCGAAGACACACAATCGGACAACAGCAGTCAGTGAAATGAATGACTTAGGCAAAAGGGAAGCCAGTCAGCATTTTTCAGCTAGAGACCTCTGACAAATAGCGCATTTGAGATGCACGCAGTATCAAGAACAGCAAACTGCGTTGAGGTCCTGAGAAACCAACCAAACGAGGAAGTGAAAACCAAGAACAACAACTCAGGCGGCTCGGCATCGTAAGCCGGGTGAGCTGAGCGCTCTCGCAAGAGTAAGAGAAGAGCGCAAACATAAGCGTCCTCCGGATTCTCCTGAAAGAAATCGTCCTAGCGTGTCATGGGTTCGGAGGGCGCTTCTGTTTATTTGATTGGAGACATCAATGGGAAAAATAATGACCTATAAAGAGACGGCCAAGTGTCCTATCTGCGGCCTTCTCTTGGAAAAGCAGGAAAAAGTGATCCACCTGGGAATTCCGACGATCAAAGCCGAATGTCCGGATTGCGGATACGTCAGCTATTTCTACAGTGCGAAGGCGGACAAAGAACTAAAGGCTCGAATAAAGATCAATGATCTTGTCGTAAAGGAAGCCAAAAGCTCCGGCAATGATTGCTAGGAAGACCGCGAATTGTTTCCAAGTGACGTAGCTACTCAGGGAACCCTGTATCTGAAGTTGTACCCATTCTCTGGTGATGGGGTCGTTTTTATCTTTTTTACCCATCGATTTCTTCCTCAACGAATTCGCGATCAAATAGAGCTACCCAGCCGCAGTGACCGCAACGGAGAATATTGACGCTTTTCAGAAGGCTTGGACTCTCGGACCTTTGACCGTGCTGCGGATCGATTGCAGCAATTTCCTCGTGAGTTCCACCATTTTCAACAATAGCCTCTCCGATTTGATTGTAAAGGTAGTTCTCAAAAGACTGGTCGAGGATCTTGGTTTCCGCAACTGTACCGTCCGAGTTTTGCTGTGTTTGCCAGTCGGTGTGGTGGCAGATTGGACATTTGAATCCGCCAGTTTTCTTATTTAGATACTTTTGCCACTGAGCAATCGAGATTGTTTTCGACATGTGATTTCCTCCAGTCGATTAATTATCCACTCAAAAGCCCCTTCCTTGCCAATTTGCATGTTCAGTGAACGGCAGCGGAAGAGGTTTCTGAATGAATTGACCATCAAAGGAGACAACAATGGAAAGACTTGTAATTGAAAAGCGGGATTACTCAGACGTTGAGGACGCCCTGAAGTGTTCCGGGAAAGCTGAACAGATTGCCGAACTGATTAACGATTTTGAGTATGAGCTCAAAAATTGCCAGCTTGCGGACGAGTCTCTTCAAAAGAAGCTTGACGAAATAAATAGCTTTTTCTGCGAGGAGTCCGAACGTCTCATGAAACTGGCTGAAAGTAAATTCAGATAACGAACTGGGGCAGGAGAAAGCAATGACCGATAAAGAACAAGATGTGCGGTGCTTCCTTTGTTGCGGGAGCCTCACTCTTCCAATGAGTAAAGAAGAAATGGAAGGACTTATTAAAACTTTCATAGAAAACAATTTGACCATCATTGAATTTACTCAAAGGAACAATAATCTGACAGCCGTAGATAAAGTCAAAAGAATCCACGAGCTGTCCTTCCAAGCTTTAGAAGCCAACAAGCTGCTTGAGAAATTACTTCACTCTGATCAAAAGGCAGCAGGCTCACCCGGCTTCAGCTCCGATTACTATGGCGAGCACGAATAATCTGAACAGCTCGCTCCAGATCGAAATCGATTTCTTCAAATTCTTTAATCATCTTTTCTTCTAATCGTCCTATACGAGTAAGGGCTTCGAAAAGATCTTTTTCAGCTTGATTCTCTTTTGCATCCGGGCTTCCCCCGATGTTGATTTTAGGGAGAGTAAGCGTGCCGTTTTGAACAAAAGCAATGATTAACTTTTGAATGAATTCTTTATCCATTTTTCCTCCGTTGAGATATTTAGTAATTCGGCAAATTAATTATCTCGCAGAGGTGACACCCCGGAAAGACGGGGACTTCTTCAGACCATCTTCATAAGCTCCCCAGGCTTTTACCAATTTTTTAGTTCCAATTTTTTGCGTTCAGGGGAGCTTTTGAATGTGGTCTTTTTTACATATTTTTATAGGAGAGAAAAATGATCTTGTTACCGGACGAGCAAAAGCAGCTCTTTAATTTCGTCATCGACGATCTTCTGAAGGAGCGCGGCTCCGCACTTTATTTAACAGATGCTTTGGCGTATGCCGAGCGTGCAGTTGTGTCTGCCCTGCTTTCCGGCAGGTCCGAGGTAACACTTGACCTTGGCCACGTTGTGCAGACTGCTGAAGCTCAGAAAGAAACAAAGGCACTCTTCAAGGAGTATGCACTGAATTTCATTTCTGATTTGGCCATTGAAGCGATTGATCACGACATGTACCCAGACATTAAAAATTAAAAGTTTCTCTCCTGGCCCTCGTTAGCGCGGTACTCCTTGATGCGCTTTCGGGGGCTTTTCTTTTGGAGGTTGTTATGAAGAAGTTGCTTAAAGCAAAGAATTCCGATAGCGACAACATCATCCAGCTGCTGATTGTCTATGTGTTGTTCCCGGCATCGATTGTTCTTCCCTTCTTGCTGGTGGAGTGGCTCAGATGAATTGCACGCCAAGAACATGCCCCGGGCCCGGAGATCTCTGGCAACTCAGTTGGCAGGAAGAAAAGCGCCAAGCTGAATACGAACGGCTCCTCGAAAAGTTCTTTGAAGAGTACATCCCGCGCTATTGCGATGAGCACATCAACGAGCTGGCCGAGAACGGTGAGGATGAACGACATCCTGAAATTGAGCCTTTGTTTGACGAATATCTGGAGGAAAACGAATGGCGGTAATTACTGAGGCAGAGCGTAAAAAACAGCGCAACCGAGAACTGAAGCGCGAGTACTACGCAAAAAACAAAGAAAAGAGGATTGCGCAGAGCAAAGAACGGTATCGCAAAAGACGCGAAGAAGAATTAGCCCTGCGAAACGATAAAACACCAATCCTCCCGCAGACCCCTTTTTCAGCACTATTTACAGATTTTTTTATTGATAGGAATCCGAAAAAATGACTAACGAACAAAGAGCCGCTTGGTTAAAGGGGCGCCGTACAGGTATCGGCGGCTCCGATGTGGCAGCCGTCCTCGGGCTGAATCCGTGGAAGACGCCGCTGGACGTTTGGAACGACAAACTCGGTCTCTCTGAGGACAAGGGAATGTCCGAGCCTGCTTACTGGGGAACCGTTCTCGAAGATACGGTCGCAAAAGAATTTCAGCTGCGCACCGGCAAGAGAGTTCAAAAGGTTTCTCACCAGTTCGCTGATCCGGAAACTCCTTGGGCGATTGCAAACATCGACCGAGCGATTATCAATTCTGAGATTGCGGGAAAAGTTCGGCCGCTACTGAAGGTTGAAGAAATTGAGAAGTATGCCGACATCACGGGCGTCGAGCGCATTATTAACACGGATGTCGCTTTTGAGGCTAAGACGGCAAACGCTTTTACCGCTGATCTCTGGGGGCCTTCTCAGGAGCTGGAGATCAAACAGAACAACCTCAGGACTGAGCATGTGATCCCGCTTTACTACGAAACGCAGATTCAATGGTACTGCGGCATTCTGAAGCTCAAAGGAATGTATCTCGCAGTGCTTATCGGAGGATCTGATTTCCGGATGTACTGGGTAGATGCTCGTCCGGATGTATTCCAGGTCATCAAGGAAAAATGCTCTGCATTCTGGAACAACTATGTTCTAACTAAAACGCCTCCGGAACCGATAAACATTGAGGACGTTCTAAAGCTCTACGGGAGATCTAATGGTAAAGCTATCGAAGCTCAAGGTGATCTGGCTATTAACTACGGCGAATATGCTCGTCTTAATGGCGAAATTAAAGAGCTCAAGAAGCAACAAGACGCGGTTAAAGCCAAGATCGCCATCGACATGAAAGACAACGAAATTCTGACTTTGGACGGCAAGAAGGTTTTGACGTACAAGACCCAGACATCCAAGCGCTTCGACTCAGACTCTTTCAAACAGGAACACCTGAATGATTACTTTGACTATCTAAAAGAAAGCTCCACCCGCGTCATGCGTGTGTGCGCGTAACCTTTTAGGTTGATGGCTACACAAAATGGGCAGGGTTTCTACTGATAAAAAGAGCGGTTTTGTGTAATATTCGCTTCGAGCACTACAGTACGGTGCAACAAGAAAAGGCTTTCTCGGTTGAGCCAGATCAACCGAGCCAAATTCCCTCCAAGCCTGCACAAGCGGGCTTTATTTTTGTCCTTTTTGCCAAGTCAGCTTCAGGAGAGCTCATACAAGAAGTGGTATGTGCAAATTTTGCACATATGGCCTCTGACGGAAGAGAGACATCATCCGTCTGCCACCCGCACGGTGGCTTTCTTTTTGCCCTGAGCGTACCTCTGAGTTATTTCCCGTAACTCTTAATCAACCCAGCCCCTCCAGTGCGAGGGGCTTTTTCATAGGAATTAAATTATGTCCACATCCGACCAACTCGCCGCCGCTGTCGGCGCTCCCTCTGCCCCAGTCGCAAAACCGAAAACGAAAGCTCAGATAATCGTCGAACAAGTTCTATCCGACCAGTTCAAACAGAAGTTAGCGCTTGCACTTCCGAAACATTTGAGCGCCGACCGTATGGTTCGTATTGCTGCTACCGAGATTCGTAAAAATCCCGCTCTGCTCAACACAACTCCGGCCTCGTTCCTCGGAGCGGTTATGCAATCGGCCCAGCTTGGACTTGAACCTGGATCTGCTCTCGGTCAGGCTTACCTTGTTCCGTATAGCAACCAGTGCCAGTTAATTCTCGGCTACCGTGGCATGATTGACTTGGCCCGTCGCTCCGGACAGGTTTTGTCACTCTCGGCTTTTGTTGTCCACGAAGGTGACGATTTCAATTACCAACTCGGCCTCCATCCGGACATTCATCACGTGCCGAGCGTCGAAGCCGATCGCGTTAAAAAGCCCATCACGTTTGTCTACGCAGTCGCAAATCTGCGCGGTGGCGGATACCAGTTCGAAGTGATGTCTCGTGCTGAGGTTGAAGCGGTTAAGGCAAAGGCCAAGAGCAAAAACATCTGGAATAACTATTTTGAGTCCATGGCCCTCAAGACGGTTATCCGGCGCCTATTTAAATATCTGCCTGTTTCGATTGAGGCCCTGCAGATTACAAATGTAGACGCCAAGAGAGAAGCCGGAGAGGAAATTAAACCTGAAGATGTGATCGATATCAACGCCGTCAGCGTCGAGGATTTCAAAGACATCGAAGATGGCGAGGTCGTTGGAACATCTCAGGACGCTCCGGCGGAGACAATAAATAAGTAACCATAAGCCCTGCGAGAGCGGGGCTTCTCTTTTGAGGCCAATATGCAGTTTGAATTCATCGATTACAGCGGCTGCTTTCCAAACCTGTGTGCGGGGAAGCTGACATTTAAGGCAGACGGCAAACAATATGCAGGCTATGTAGACATGATCTCTGGCGGTGATGTTTGGTTTGATGATCACTGGAATGAGCATGTTGAAGAGGGTCCGTGGGACGATCTCTCCGGGCCTCTATTAAAAGAGCATCCAGAGCTACTGGAGCACAAAACCGAGCTCCTCAAAATGATTAACGAGAATGTACCTCACGGCTGCTGTGGCGGCTGTGTGTAGGAGAAAAACGATGTGGAAGATTAAAGACCCTGAGTTAAAACGCAAGATGAATCAGTTCATCTCAGATGAAGGCATTGACGAGGTATGTAGGAATGAGATGGCGGATTCTGACACCCACATATTTTTCTCATTTGAGGATGATGCTTACAACTTTCGGATAGACAAAAGTTATTTTGAAAAATTTCCTAGAACCATGCTGGACGTTTGGCAACCGTTCCCAGAGGAGAGACCTCTAGAAAACGGAAACTACTTAGTAACGCGGCTAATGAAAACAGACACGGGCGTGACGGTTAGATTTCTTGATTTTGGGAGATTTGAATTCGGCAAATGGGCTTTTAAGAACGATGTTATTGCTTTTTGTAAATTGCCTGAGCCTTACTTTCCGATGGAGAAAAAAGCATGAAGTACCAATATCGATTCAAAGATAAATCGCTTGAACAAGCGTTAAATGTTATTTACGGAGAGGAATACGTAGAAGATCAGGTAAACAGGCAAATGACGAATACAACGTCATACATTTGTTTCGATTTAGATCATAGTTCTACTACGATTTCTAAAGGAGAAATCGCTGAAATTAAAGAATACGACCCAGACGACTGGAACCCTTTCCCGGAGGTTAATCCTCCGGAGTGCGGATAGTACCTCGTGACATTTGAAGATGAGGATGCGGATTACGTGCAACAGAACTATTTCAACAATCTAGGAAAATGGGAAACCGCACATTCTGATGTGATTGCTTTTAGGGCCCTCCCCGCCCCATATCAACCGGAGGCCAGAAAATGAAACTTGAACTTGAAAACACTGACAATCCTCGAAATCACCAGTTTGATGAACTGGATCAAATAATCGTTCTTTTAAACGATCCCGAAACTGGTGAGCAGTTCTATGAAATCCTCACTTATGTGAACGATGACTTTGTTTTTGGCGGACCGAACAGTGATCCGATGGATTTTGACGCTCCCTTTCCCGGTCCCGAATTGATGAGATGGGAGAAAATTGACATTTAACAGCCGCCTCCGGGCGGTTTTCTTTTGGAGCAAATAAATGAGCAAACCCTTTGAAACTACCTTTGCAACACTGCGCATAACCTGTTAGGTTACAGACTACGCAAAATAGGCAGGGTTTCTACTGATAAGAAACTAGTTTTGTGTAATATTCGCTTCGAGCACTACAGTACGGTGCAACAAGAAAAGGCTTTCTCGGTTGAGCCAGATCAACCGAGCCAAATTCCCTCCAAGCCTGCACAAGCGGGCTTTATTTTTGTCCTTTTTGCCAAGTCAGCTTCAGGAGAGCTCATACAAGAAGTGGTATGTGCAAATTTTGCACATATGGCCTCTGACGGAAGAGAGACATCATCCGTCTGCCACCCGCACGGTGGCTTTCTTTTTGCCCTGAGCGTATCTCTGACTAATTTCACGTAACTCTTAATCAACCCCAGCCCCTCCATTACGAGGGGCTTTTTTAATGGATGAATAAACATGGACAAAATCGAACTCACCCGCGAGGAGGCCATGCTTGTTATGCGCCTCCTCAATTTATTTTTGAGCAAGGCTCACGCACTGAACGTGCGTGATAACTCAGACGTTGTCCCAGCAAAAGCGCTCAAACAAAACATCTTCAACCAGTTCATGAAGCTCGACGAGCAGGAGGCTGAGAATGACACTGAACAAAGCTGTTGAGTTTTACTCATGCCTGCTTATGATTATGGACCACTACGGCTATGACCATCAGGTATACGAAAAATTGCCGGAAGAAGTCGATGAATTGCAGGCGGCGTTTGACGCCTACTTTGATAAACCGTCCCCGGAGCATTGGCACCACGTTATTGAGGAATGCGCCGATGTCCACATCATGCTGGAACAGTTCCAAATGCTGATCACTCCTGAAGACAAGCAAGAGTTCGACAAAATTTGTATGGACAAACTGCATCGAGAAATTGGAAGAATTGAAGGAGGAATGAAAAAATGAGAAAACGTAAATCGGATAGCAGCGATCTCGGCGTGCTCCTCCTTGACGTGAAACAGGTCGCGGAATTATTGAATATCGGAGTCTCTACAGTGTGGGCGCTGGTTAAAGTAGGAAGATTCCCGGAACCGATTAGGCTCACTACAAGATGCTCTAGGTGGCGGCGTGTGGATGTTGTCGCTTGGTCGAAAACGCTAGGAAGCGAAAAGGAGGCGACGGTATAAATGAAACCACTCGGGGCGGAATTCCGCCCCATTATTTTTTATTTGATCTGGCTGAAGCAGAACGCTCCCCAGGCATCAAAAACTTCTCTCATATCCCCTAAAGCCTGCTCTCGGTCATAGGCGCATTGATACGATTCATTGCGATGGTCGAGACAGCTTTCTCTCAAGTCCTTTGCAAATGCCGGATGGCCATATCCGGACGCATCTTTAGCCCAGGTATTAAAAGTTGCCCGAGCGCAGCCGTGCAAAGTGACAATCCTCGGCTTACCGGTTTTCAAATGCATTTGATCCGGATCAATCCAGCCAATCCCATCTATTTTTTTCTGCTTGTCGTGCATGCGCTTAATCAAGGCGCTGACCGAATCTCTTGTAAACGGAGAGTTCTTTCCCTTGTTGATATTCGGGAAAATAAAAGCGTCCTCACTCATTCCGATACGAGGAGCTGTTTTTAATAATTCCATTGCCTGAGGACTGAGCGGCGTCTTACGATCAAAAGGTATTTTCTCGCCTTTGACCTTCATTCTCTCTCTGGGGATGACATGGAACCACTGCCCTTCTGTCTCTTTAATCTCTCCCCAGGTCGCCTCCCGAGCTGTTGAGTTCCGGGCGGCAGTAAGAATCGCAAAGGCCAAGCACCGAGCTGTCTGGCTAACCGGGACAAGTTTCATAAGCTCGGCAAAGAAAAGCGGCATTCTTTTCGGAGGGAGCGCCGGTTCATGGCCGCCTTCAGCTCTCACCAATGGCAGCAAGTCTCCCAACTTCCCATCTTTGACCTGTGCAGGATTCAGCATAGGAGGAACGAACTCCGAGCGGATTGCCCAGTCAATCGCCTGGCGAGCGTCAGACAAAATTCTTTCCGGAGTATCGATCATCGTTCGCCACTTCTCGCCCAGAGCGGCCGCAAACATCTCGGGCCTCAATTCCTCCACCGGACACATCCGGATCGAATCAGGAATGTGATTTCTAAAAAAGCCCTGCCACACTTCTTTCTTCGGTTTGCTCGGATTATTCCAGCGACCTCGAGCTTCATTGAATTCAATCCACCTGTAGACCAGCTGCTCGAAGGTTAAACGATCATCCCCGGACGTTGATTTCTTCCGTAATGAAGCCTTGAGCGTTTTTTCTTCTTCGGACGGGTCGATACCCTGCTTGATCTTTACTTTCCACTCAGCGGCCTTTTTAAAGGCATCTGCGAGCGACATCTGCGGATAGCGTCCCAGTGTAAATATCCGATTGATGGTTGATTCCCGCAGAATGAAGTATTTGGCCAAGCTGCCGTCTTTGAGTTTTACGACCTTTACAACCAGGCCTGGAACCCCGCCGCAGGCCCGAGTCTTTGTGACAGCCTTCAGCTGCTTTTCTGTCATCCGCTCTGCTAAACGCATAAATTCCTCCGAATCCCTCTGAGTTCAATATCGGCGGGGCTTCCAAAGTCCTAATGTGACAAAAAATCCGAAAAAATTCTGCTATTTTTGGATTGCCGTACGTCGTATGTACATTAGATACTACATTAGAACATCTAGCTGTACACAAATAAATATGGACGAAGACGGACTATTACGAACGACATTGAGAGCGGAAGGCCCGCCGTTATTGGGATTGCTTAGACTAAGACAAATAAAAAAGGCCGTCTATAGACGACCTTTTAGGAATTACTGGTCGGGGCGGCGGGATTCGAACTCGCGACCCCTTGCACCCCATGCAAGTGCGCTACCAGGCTGCGCTACGCCCCGACTCAAGAATCGTGATATTACACGATTTTTTTTAATTGTGCAAAAACTCTTCGATTTTTTCTAAGTTATAGACGACAGAATCAAATTCTTCCCAATCGATTTCCGGCTGAGAAAAGGTCCCGGCCCCTTCAAAACCAGGGAAAGAAGTCTCCGGAAGCTGTGGTGCAGATGCACCGGCTTTTGCTTCTCTGTCTTCTTTATTCAAAATTTCTCTTGCCGCATCAATACGATAGCCGTCTCCGTAGAGAAGCTCCCGTATTCTGCGGGCAATCAAAATATCTTTTGCGCGGTAAGCACGCTGGCTTCCGCGCTTCATCGGTCTGAGCTGAGAAAATTCTTTTTCCCAAAACCTCAGGACATAATCTTTTACACCACAAAGTGAGCTCGCTTCCCGAATCGGAAAATACCTTTTCGAAGGTATCGGCGGCAATTCAGGAAGCTTTTTCTTTCTAGGCATCCGCTATCAAGCCTTTTGGCGGAGGTTGTAATCGATAAAGTCCGTCAGTTTCTTGGAAGGATGGAAGTAGACATCCAAACGGGTCGGAGCGTCAAACCATTCCTTGGCCTCCGGATCAAAGAACATTTTGTAGGCTCTTCCGCAGATTTCAAACCTGCCGAGTGTCGTGAGTTTTACTTCCTCTCCGGTTGCCAAAACATCCGAAATGGTCTGGAAAAACTGAGTCACAAAAACTCGAGACATCTCGCGGCTGAAGCCGAGCTCTTCGAAGAGAACTTCTTCGAGCGTGCTGCGGTTCATTGTGTTCTTATCCCCAAGCAACTCTTTGACGAGTTCAAAATTGTCAGGACCAATGTTTGCCATGACTTCCCCTTAATCTCTCAAGACTGCACCCTCTTTAGCGAGGGCTTCTACCACAGCGGCGACGGCCTCATCAGCCTCTTCCTCAGAAAGCTGAGCATCCGGGCGCTGGAGCAACATGTTAAACGCAAGGCTCTTCTTCCCTACATTAGCACCATCCTGGGGTTTGTAAAGATCAAAGAGTTTGAAAGATGACAAACTCAGCAGGCGCGGATCCTTCTTCGCAGCCTTGCGAACGGCATCCATCAGCTTCTGAACCGGAACTGCATCGTCAATGAATACGGCGATGTCGCGGGACATCGGCTGGAACTTAGACAGACTGCGGTTGACCGGTACTCCGATATCAAGAAGCGCTTCTTCCTTGAGTTCAAAGACTATCGGAGAATGCGGCAGCTCATACTTATGAGCCAATTCCGGGTGAAGCTCACCGATAAATCCGATTTCTTCGCCGTCGAGATAAGCCGTGGCGGCGCGTCCCGGATGGAGTGCAGGATGGTTAGATTTTTCGAAGCGGAGATTGCGGCCCGGAAGCAGCATCTCTACTGCGCCCTTTAAGTCGAAGAAGTCAAAGTTTCTGGCCTTCTCTCCCCACTGAGCGGGACGGGCAGAACCGTATACCAGTGCGGCAAGATGCAGCGGCTGATACACGCCTTCAACGGCGGAGTCGGAACCCTTAACGGAAGGATCACGCCTGAAGATGCGGCCCAATTCAAACAAAGCGGCTCTGTCAGCCTTGCGATTGAGGTTGTACTTAAGGCGATCCACCAAACCTGAGATCAGCTGTGTTCTCATCACAGCCATTTGAGAAGCGATCGGATTCAAAACCTTGATCGGATCTTTCACTTCGGCAAAGTCTGCTTCAGCATCTTCACTGATGAAGGAATAGTTAATCAGTTCCTGGAAACCTAAACCAGCCATCTTCTTGCGAAGTTCATGACGGTCGAGTTTTGCTTCAGAACGTTCGAGCATAGCTACGCGAGCCAGCGGCGGAATTTCCGTCAGGTTCTGATAACCGTAAAGACGAGCAACTTCTTCGATCAGGTCTTCTTCAATCTCAATGTCAAAGCGATAGCTCGGCGCATCTACAACGAAGGTGTTTCCTTCTTTCTTGAAAGAGAAGCCTAAGCGAGTAAAGCACTCGGCCATTTTGTCGTCGGAGATATCTGCACCGATGACTTTTCTGCAGCGGTCAGCTCTCATGCGAACGGGTTCGCGAACGGGCAGCTCTTCGATTTCGTCGACAACCGGACCGACCTTGGTTTCAGAGGTACCGCAGATCTCGAGGATCAGGCGAGTGATGTATTCCATGTGATCCACATTGGACTGGAAATCCACACCGCGCTCGAAACGATAGGCAGCATCGGTCGAGAAGTTTAATTTTCTGCAGCGGCCCTGAATGGCTTTGGGCCACCAAAAGGCAGCTTCAATAAAGACATTCTTCGTCTCCAGCGAGACGGCGGCATGATCGCCGCCCATGATGCCGGCGATGGCTTCAATGCCGTTGTTGTCGCTGATCACTCCGAAATACGGATCGATATCGACGGTCTGACCGTTGAGCAGTTCGCCCTTCTCGCCTTCTTTACCCCAGCGAACAGTCAGCGGACCGTCAAGCTTATCGAGGTCAAAAATATGAGTCGGACGGCCGAGCTCGAGCATGACGTAATTGGAAATGTCCACCAACGCAGAAATCGAACGTTGTCCAGAACGTTCCAGGCGGTCCTTCATCCACTGAGGCGTCGGAGCCTTCGCATTTACGCCGCAGACCACACGGCCGGCGAACCGTCCGCAAAGATCCGGGGCCTCATTGCGTACTTCGTGAACGCGGTCGCAGGTGGCCGGAACCGGAGAGAAATCCGGGAGGGAAAGCTCGGCACCGGTCAGCGCTCTCAAATCGCGGCCGACACCGATCACGCTTAAAGCGTCACCGCGGTTCGGAGTTGCTTTGACTTCAATCTTCTTGTCATCTAGACGTTCGTAGACGCGAATGTCTTCTCCGACAGGCGCATCTTCCGGAAGAATCCACAAACCGGAATGATCTTCGCTGATACCTAACTCTCGGCTGGAGCAGAGCATACCGTTGCTCTCGACACCGCGGAGTTTGGCTTTTTTAATCTTGAAATCGCCGGGGAGAACGGCGCCGATGGTGGCGCAGGGTACCTTGACGCCAGCCTTAACGTTCGGAGCTCCGCAGACGATCTGTACGGGCTCGCCCTTGCCGATATCGACTGTACAAACATGCAGTTTGTCTGCATTCGGATGCTGATCACAGGTCAGTACCTGAGCAACGATCACACCGGTGAAAGCCGGCGCAATCGGTTCGGCGCCTTCAACTTCCAGACCGCCCATGGTCAGGGTTTCGCACAGCTCATCGCTGCTGAGGGCAGGATTGATGTAATGGCGCAGCCACTCTTCTGAAAATAACATTTTTATCCTTTCGCCGATTAGTTGAACTGTTTGAGGAAGCGGAGGTCGCCTTCGAAGAAAAGACGAAGGTCATCGATTCCGTAGCGGAGCATGGTCAGTCTTTCAAGACCGGAACCGAAAGCAAAACCGATGTAGCGTTCCGGATCTAAACCGAAGTTTCTGACGACATTCGGATGGACCTCGCCAGAGCCGCTGATTTCCAGCCATTTTCCTTTTCTAGGACCGCTGGTGAACATCATGTCCACTTCAGCGCTCGGCTCGGTGAACGGGAAGTAGCTCGGACGGAAGCGAACGATGAGGTCGTCCGTTTCAAAGAAGCGCTTCAGGAAGTCAACATAGACGCCCTTCAAGTCGGCAAAACTGATGTTTTCGTCGATCCAAAGACCTTCGACCTGGTGGAACATCGGGGAATGCGTTGCATCGGAGTCCACGCGATAGGTCCTTCCCGGAGCGATGACCTTGATAGGCGGCTTGTGCTGACGGGCATAACGAACCTGCATCGGAGAGGTATGCGGTCTTAAAGGAAGCTGTTTGCCGGTTTCATCCTTCATGTCCACGTAGAACGTGTCCTGCATAGAGCGGGCCGGATGATTAGGCGGATTATTTAAAGCTGTAAAGGTGTACCAGTCGTTTTCAACTTCAGGGCCGTCGGCAACATCAAAGCCAATCGTTTTAAAGATTTCTTCGACGCGCATCCAGGTTCTCATGACCGGATGAATACCGCCGTAGCCGAACGTACGTCCGGGGAGCGTGATATCGACCGATTCAGAGGTCAATTTACGGTTGAGTTCTTCGCGGGCCAAAGCTTCACGTCGATTATTGAGCAGCGTTTCGACTTCACGTTTAGCTTTATTGATTTCGGCTCCGCGAGCGCGTTTTTCTTCGATGGACAGTTTTGCCATCCCCTTCAGCAATGCTGTCAAAGAACCGTTTTTGCCGAGATAGACCGCTTTCGCGTCTTCAAGGGCTGCCGGCGTTGCGGCCTGATCAAAAGCCTCTTTGGCAGATTGAATGATTAGACTGAGATCTTCCATATTGGGTCAGTTGGATTTTTAGTAACCTGAAAAAACAAAAGCCTGGCATATCAAACCAGGCTTTTGTAGGTATTTTAGCAGTTTCAAAGCACTGAAAGTGGCTTGAAACCTGCGTGTCTGAAGCTAATTAAGCAAGGCTAGCCTTAGCTTTAGCAACAACAGCGGCGAAACCTTCTTTATCGAAGATAGCCATGTTGGACAGAACTTTACGGTCGAGTTCAATACCGGCTTTCTTGAGGCCGTTCATGAACTGGCTGTAGTTCATGCCGTTGGCACGAGCACCGGCGTTGATACGAGCAATCCACAGACGGCGGAATACGCGTTTCTTGTTGCGGCGATCGCGGTATGCGTACTGACCGGCACGCATAACTGCCTGCTTAGCGACACGATAAACATTATTGCGGCGAAGGGTAAAGCCCTTGGACAGCGCAAATACTTTCTTATGACGGGCACGAGCCGTTACACCACGTTTTACTCGGGGCATCTTATTCTCTCCTCTAAATTAAGCGTAAGGCATCATCGCGCGGATTTCTTTTTTATCCGACTCGCTGATGGTTAACATGCCGCGCAGGTGACGTTTGTTCTTCGTCGTGCGCTTGGTGAGAATATGACGCTTGGTAGCGTGTGCACGCTTGATGGAGCCGCCGGAGCGAACTTTAAAACGCTTACTCGCAGCTTTTTTGGTTTTCATCTTGGGCATTTTGCCTAAGTTCCTTTTATTAGATGATTGCAGGCGCCCTCAGACACTGAGGATCTTGTTCAGCCTGGTTTCACTTATTTTCTGCCCGAAAGCAGGGTCGTAATAATACTCCAAAACAAATCATTAATTTGTAAGAATACTATTTCTTTTTCTTAGGAGCCAGAACCATAATCATCTGGCGACCTTCAAGTTTAGGAAAGGATTCGACCTGAGCAATATCAGCCAAATCTTCTTTCACTTTATTCAGGAGATCTGTACCAAATTCCTGGTGGGCCATTTCACGGCCTCTGTAGCGCAGTGTGACCTTTGCTTTATTACCGTCGGCTAAAAAACGAGTCAAAGCACGAAGTTTCGTGTCGTAGTCGTTCTTATCCGTCTGCGGACGGAACTTCACTTCCTTGACCTGAATGACCTTCTGCTTGGCCTTCTGTTCCTGTGCCTTCTTCTGCTCCTGATAGCGGAATTTACCGTAATCCATCAGACGGCAGACCGGAGGACGAGCGTTCGGCGCGACCTCCACTAAGTCAACATCTGCCTCTTCGGCCATGGCTAAAGCCTGAGAGGTCCTGACGATACCGATCATCTCGCCGTCAAGACCCGTCAAGCGAACTTCAGGGACGCGGATCTCGCCATTGATCCGGTGTGTACGTTCTTGAGCTATTTTCGTCTCCAATTAGTTATTCAATTTCGTTCACGTTGCGGCGCGTTGCCACATCTTCCTGAACGAGCTTAATAAAGTCTTCCACGCTCATGGCGCCAAGATCCTTGCCGCCGCGAACTCGAACCGCGACTTTACCTTCTGCCTTTTCCTTAGCTCCGACAACGAGGATGTAAGGAAGCTTCTGCAGGCTAAGTTCGCGAATCTTATATGTAATTTTGCCGTTTCGCAAATCTGCTTCGGCACGAAGACCCGCCTTTTTGAGCATAGAAACCACTTCTTTGGCGTAATCGGCCTGGTCGTCGGTAATGTTGGCAACGGCGACCTGAACCGGAGCAAGCCACGGAGGAAGCTGACCGGCATAGTGTTCAAGCAGCATGCCGATGAAGCGTTCCAAGCTGCCGACGATTGCGCGGTGGAGCATCACCGGAGTGGCTCTGCCGTTGCTTTCGGTCACATATTCGGCACCGAGGCGAGCCGGCATCTGGAAGTCGACCTGGATCGTACCGCACTGCCAACCGCGGCCTAAGGAGTCGCGCAGATGGTATTCAATCTTCGGACCGTAGAAAGCGCCTTCACCCGGAAGAATATCGTACTTGATGCCCGAAGCATCCAATGCATCCATCAGAGCTTTTTCTGCTTTATCCCAAGTTGCGTCGTCACCGATACGTTTTTCCGGACGTGTTGCAATCTTGTAGGAAATATCGGTAAAGCCGTAGTCGGCGTAAACCTTCTGAACGAGCTTGGTGTAAGCGGTGCATTCGGAAAGAATCTGATCTTCTGTACAGAAGATGTGCCCATCGTCCTGAGTGAAACCGCGGACGCGCATCAAGCCGTGCAGAGAGCCGGACGGTTCATTTCTGTGGCAGGCACCGAATTCACCGTAGCGGATCGGCAGATCGCGGTAGGAGCGAACGGCGCTGTTGAAAATTTGAATGTGGCCCGGGCAGTTCATCGGTTTCAGAGCGTAGTAACGGTTTTCCGACTCTGTCGTGAACATGTTTTCTTTGTACTTAGACCAGTGACCGGATTTTTCCCAGAGAGAACGGTCTAACAGCTGAGGAGCCTTAACCTCCTGATAGTCGTTGTCCTGGTAAACACGGCGCATGTACTGTTCAACCTGCTGCCAGAGTGCCCAGCCACGAGCGTGCCAGAAGATAAGACCCGGAGCTTCTTCCTGGAAATGGAAGAGATCGAGTTCCTTGCCGAGGCGGCGATGATCGCGCTTTTCTGCTTCTTCCAGCATATGGAGGTAAGCAGCCATATCGTCTTTCTTGGCCCAGGCGGTACCGTAAATTCTCTGCAGCATTTCATTCTTGCTGTCGCCTCTCCAGTAGGCACCGGCAAGCTTCATTAGCTTGTGAACTTTCAGACGGCCTGTGCTCGGGACGTGAGGTCCGCGGCAAAGGTCGACGTAGTCGCCCTGACGGTACAGAGAAATAGTTTCACCTGCGGGAATAGAACCGATGATTTCGGCCTTGTAGTGTTCGCCGATGGAGTTGAAGTATTTGACGGCCTCGTCGCGGTCCATCTCTTCACGAACGATCGGAAGATCGCGTTTGACGATCTCGTCCATCTTCTTTTCGATGAGCGGCAGATCTTCGTTGGTCAGATGTTTCGGCAGAGAGAAGTCATAGTAGAAACCGTTTTCAATCACCGGCCCGATCGTGATCTGGGCTTCCGGATACAGTTCCTTGACTGCCTGAGCCATCAAGTGAGAGGTCGAATGACGAATGATCTCAAGGCCCTCAGGGTCTTTGTCAGTCACAATCGAAACCGTACTGTTTTCGGTAATCGGGTGAGACAGGTCCACGAGTTTGCCGTTAACTTTACCTGCCAAAGCAGCGCGAGCCAGGCCGGCGCCGATAGAGGCTGCAACGTCACCTACGGTAACCGGTGAATCGAATTCACGTTTGGAGCCGTCGGGCAGAGTTACTTCGATCATTAATCTTTCTCCAAAAATTCTTCAAATTATTCGATTGGTTCGAGCGCGGACGCAAAAAGGCCCAGCCGAACGTAAAAAGTAGATTTTACCGTCTAACCGGAGCCTAATGCTGAGTCGCGCCTTACTTTTTCAGCCTTTCAGAGGCTTAATACTTAGCTTTAAAACTTATTTCGTGGGTTTGTCCTTAAACGCTTTCCCGCTCAGGATGACGCCGAAAACCGACAGAACGGTAAGCCAAATACACTGACGGATAAACCAGTCGGTATTCACTGAGCCGATAACTTCGATCCAAAGGAGGAATTTAAGAATGATGTAGGTTGCCAAAATACCGATAAAGGCACCTATGACACAAGCCAACACCACCCCGAGAAAATTAGGAACTCTCTTCCGAAAAAAGAGGCCGGACAGAATTCCGATGCAAAACGACAGGATCAGCGTCAAAAATGAAATTAGCACTTTCGCTCCTTATGCGATTTTCTTAATATGAATGTTGCAAGGATACCTATTCCAAATCTTCAATTACTGCAAAAAGGTCCGAAAATGGAACACTTCTCTCCCAAGATTGTCGAAGCTGTAGAAACAGTCAAAACCAGCCCTTCCGTACAACGTGCTTTCGACTATGTGAAAGACCATCTCGAAGAAACGATTCGTGATCAGAAAGAACTCGTACTGATCGAAGCGCCGACCGGTCACGAAAAAGCCAAAGCTGAACGCTACCTTTCTATGCTTCGTGAGGCCGGTCTGGATGATATCTACATGGACGAGCACTTTAACGTCATCGGCAAGCTGCACGGAACCGGCAATACCGGCTGCAGTGTTTTACTCGAAGGCCATTTAGACACCGTATTTTCTTTCGGCGACGTCAAAGGGATTGAGACAGATGCCGAAGGACGTATCCACTGCCCCGGCATTTGCGACGACACCCGTGCTATCGCCGCCAACCTCGCTGTTCTGAGAGCTTTTAAAGCGGCAAATCTTCGACCCGTTCACGATATCTACTTCTGCGGTACGGTCTGCGAAGAAGGTCTCGGGGGCATGAAAGGCATGGCCTGGACACTTGACCAGCTCAAAGACAAAACCAATCTGCTGGCCACAATTTCCATTGACGGCGCGACGGCAGAAATTTTTTACGCCAACGCCACCGGCATGATCGACCTTGAGGTCACGATTGAAGGCCCGGGCGGTCACGCGTGGACAGCGTGCGAACGCGTCAGCGCCATCCATACCGCAGGCTTGGCCATCGCGGAAATCGCCAAGATCGTTCCGCCGAAAGATCCTAAGACAACTCTGACCGTCAGTTTGATCGAAGGCGGTCAGGCAATTCACGCCATCGCTCAGAAAGCAGTCTTCAAGATCAATGCTCGTTCAAATTCTCAGGCTGCACTGAATGAAATAGAAGAACAAATCTATCATGCCATCCGCCGCGGCGTTGAAATCGAACAAAAGAAAGAAGGCGGCGAAGGAGAACTCAGTCTTTCGATCGAAAAGACGCTGGACGTCCCCGCAGGATCTCAGCCGGATGATGCAGCGATCATTCAGCTTGCCAAACTGGCCACTCAAGCCGTCGGCAGAAATTACAAATTCCTGCCGGGCGGCTGCACCAATACCAACATGTCTATCGAGCGCGGCATCCCTGCCGTGACACTCGGACGCGGCGGCGAAGAATACGGCACTCATACGCTTAAGGAATGGTTCAATCCGAAAGGCGTCTATGCCTGCGAACAGAAGTCCATTCTGATGCTGTCCGTACTCGCCGGATTAGACGGTGTTATTGCACCTCTGGACAAAGCCTAAAGGAGCGCATGAAGTGTTTTCTATGATTTATTTGTGGCTGATCGGAGCCGTCGTATTAGCCGGCGCCGACATTCTTCTCGGCACGATCTACCTGCTCATTATTGCTGCAGCCGCATTGGCCGCCTTTATCTTTGCTTTGATCGGAGCGGGAATACTGTTTCAGCTGCTCGCGTTTGCCGTCTTTGCCATTGCCGGCTGCGTTTATCTGTCCTATCGGAAAAGGAAAAACTCCGTAAGCACGGATGCCGACCATTTGCAGCACATCAACGACGGACACTCCGTCGAAGTCAAGGAATGGAAAAAAAACGGCAAAGCTCGAGTTTTCTATCGCGGAACCGTCTGGGATGCCAAACCGGAAAAAGGTTCACCGATGGTTCCCGGCCTTTGGGAGATCGTCGGGATGAGCGGAAATACTTTAATTATCAAACTCAAACAGGAGAAATAATATGGAAGCAATCGGAGGGTTCGCCGTATTCATCATGGTGCTGGCAGTCTTTGCCGTCATCTTCATTGCCAAATCGGTTCGCGTCGTTCCACAGCAGGAAGCCTGGGTCGTCGAACGATTTGGAAAATTTCATACCGTGCTTCAGCCGGGTCTGAATTTCATCATTCCGATTATCGACCGCGTTGCCTATCGCCAGACGCTCAAAGAAATTCCAATGGATACATCGAGCCAAATCTGCATTACCAAAGACAACACTCAGCTGCAAGTGAACGGTGTCCTCTACTTCCAGGTCACCAATCCGGAACTTGCCAGCTACGGAACATCCGACTTCGTGATGGCCATTACACAACTTGCCCAGACTTCTCTCAGAAGCGTCATCGGCACGATGTCGCTCGATAAAACGTTCGAGGAACGCGAAGAGATCAACGCAAGAGTTGTTCAGGCGGTAGACGAAGCCGCTCAGACCTGGGGCGTGAAAGTCCTCCGTTATGAAATTAAGGATCTGACGCCGCCGAAAGAAATTCTGCGCGCGATGCAGCTGCAGATTACGGCAGAGCGCGAAAAACGCGCTGTCATTGCCACTTCGGAAGGCCAGAAGCAAAAAGAAATCAATATTGCAGAAGGCGAAAGAGCGGCCATGATCGCCCAATCCGAAGGCGAGAAACAAGCCGCGATTAACAAGGCGGAAGGTGAAGCCCGCGCGATTGAAGCCGTCGCCAAGGCTCAAGCTGAGGCCATTCGTGCCGTTGCACAGGCTATCAGCCAGCCGCAAGGCATGCAGGCCGTCAATCTGCAAGTCGCGGAAAAGTACGTGGAAGCTTTCGGAAAAATTGCTAAGGAAGGTAATACGCTGCTTCTTCCGGCCAATCTCGCCGACATGGGCTCGATGGTCGCTTCAGCGATGACGATCATCCGCGAGCAAAACGGTAAGCCGGCCGCCGCCCCGGCCATCCCCAAGGTCGAATAAGACGCCTATACGAAAATGCCCGGGAGCTTACGCTACCGGGCGAAATCTTGGTAGGCACAATTGGACTCGAACCAACGACCCCCACCATGTCAAGGTGATGCTCTAACCAGCTGAGCTACGTGCCTGAAGAAGTCGAAACTATACAGTCATTTTTTTAGTTGTGCAAGTCGAACGCAAGGCTGTTGCAAACTCTTACGTTCTTCTTGCTGAAAACACGCCTTTAACTTCGCGAATAGCGGCCAAAGTACGGTTCAAATCGTCCTTGCCGTGAATTTCGATCGTGAATGTCATATGCACGTCGCCCTTGACGCGAACCGTCTGCATCGCAGAAATACTCTGTTTTTCTCGAGAAAGGATTTCAGAGATATCTTTAAGCAAGCCCATACGGTCGGCTGCGATCACCAAAATCTGGACCGGGAAGACGGACGATTCATCCTGAGTCCAGGAGACTTCAATCAGACGATCTCTGCCCTCTTCGTCCAACGAACGAATGTTCGGGCAGTCGGCGCGGTGAACCGTTACGCCGCGTCCGCGTGTCACGAAACCGACGATCTCATCCGGGGGTACCGGATGGCAGCAACGAGCCAGTTGAGTCAGCAGTGAGTCGACGCCTACCACCAGAATCTTGCCTTTCTCGTGCTCGGAGGTTTTCTTAGGCGCTGCCGGTTCCAGCTTTTCCTCTTCCTGCGGGTTCTTCTGCGGACGAGGCGCTAAAACGTTTTCGATCGCTTTCTGACCAAGTTCGTCTTTTCCGGCAGCCAAACACAGGTCATCAACGGTGTTGAAACCTAAACGCTTAGCCAAATCTTCGAGCTTGACAGCGGTTTTACCCAAGCGCGCCAAGTCCTTGTCGATTTTTTCTCGGCCTGCCGTAAGTGCCTGCTCCATTTCCTGAGCATTGAACCACTGACGGACCTTCGTGCGGGATCTCGGAGAAGCCGTAAAGCCTAAGTCCGGGTTTAACCAGTCTCGGCTCGGAGCACCGACTTTGGCCGCAATAATCTCAACTGTTTGGCCGCTCTGAAGTTTGGTATTCAGTGGAACCATCACACCGTCAACTTTGGCGCCGCGGCAGCGGTGGCCGAGTTCGGTATGCAGAAGGTAGGCGAAATCGATCGGCGTACTGCCGGCAGGAAGATCAAGGACTTTGCCCTGCGGCGTCAGAACGTAGATATGTTCGTCTTTAGCGGCTTCCGGCGTCGGAGCAGCCTGAACGTCACTCTTCCAAGCCAGCATCTGGCGCAGCCAAGCCACACGATCTTCTTCGTGTTCTCCGGCCTTGCGTTTGGAGCCTTCTTTGTAACGCCAATGTGCGGCCACACCGAGTTCTGCGAACTCGTGCATCGCACGGGTTCGGATCTGGATCTCGAGCGGTTTTCCTCTGGAGCCCACAATCACGGTATGCAAAGACTGATAACCGTTGGGTTTCGGTTTTGCGATGTAATCGTCGAATTCTTTAGAGAGAACTTCGAAAGATTCCTGAATCAGCGAAAGCGTCTCATAACATTTTTCGACCGAATCCACGATGATGCGGATCGCTCGCACGTCGAAGAGCTGTTCGAACTTCAGGTTCTTCTTGCACATCTTCTTCCAGATGGAATAGATGTGTTTCGGACGTCCGGAAACCGAAGCCTGAATACCTCGAGAAGCCAGCAATGCCTGAATTCTGCGCACGGCTTCCTGAATAGAAGCAACACGTTCTTCACGGGTTTCTTCAAGGTTATTGGCAATCGTGTGGAAAACTTCAGGTTCGGTAAAGCGCAGAGACAGATCTTCGAGCTCCCATTTCATCTGCCAAATACCTAAGCGGTTGGCAAGCGGAGCGTAAAGCGCCAAAGTCTCGGCACCGTATTCTTTTGCACCCGGAGCTTTGGTTGCTGCGAAGTAACGCAGCGTCTGAAGACGCGAAGCCAAACGCAGCAGTACCACGCGAAGGTCGGTACACAGAGCAAGCAGCAGACGGCGTACGGCGTCAGGCTGCTGACTGATGCGAGCCTCTCCCTCACGGGAGCGGGCTTTTTCGCTCACGTCAATAACGACTTTAAGATTTGCGACGAGTTCGCAGACTTGTCTGCCGAAGTGCTTGGTCAGCCATTCCTTCGGATTTTTGAGCTGGTTCCAAACACAAAAAAGATAAGCTGCAGCCAGGAGGTCATCGTCATCGCGAATGCCGCGAAGGATATCCACGACGCCCTCGGCATGAGCCATTACGGACTCGCCTGTGAAAAGTTTCTGACCCTCGTAAAGAGGCTCAATGATACGACGGACATCAGCCAAATTAAGAGTCGGAGCAGATTCTTCCATTCTTTTACCACTAAACAAAAGAAGGCAGTCCTGATACAGAAACCACCTTCTACAAAAGGATGCGTAATTTTACCGAATCTGTCTGATTTGTCTAAATTTCGGCGCGTTAATCCACTACAACTGCGACTGTTGAAATCTGTACTTTCCAAGACGGATCGGGAAGTGCAGACTCGAGGACGGATCGGGCCGGGGGATTGGTTTTGCTCACCCATTCTTCCCAAGCCTGATTCATCTCGGAAAAGTAGCCCATATTCGACAAGTAGACAGTGCAGCGAAGAATATGTTCTTTGTCCGACCCGGCTTTGGCCAACAGGTCGTCAATGGTTTTGAGAACTTCTGCGGTCTGTACTTTCGGATCTCGGTTACGGGCTAAATCCACTTGTCCGGAGATATAGACCACTCCGTCGCAGACCACCGCTTCACTGAAGCGGCGTCCGGGCTCGATACGTTTAATCTCGGGCATATTGGTTTCCTTCTCTTAGTTCTTGAAGCTGTGAATCGGGGCCGGGATGCGTCCGCCGCGGTTGATGAAGCCAGCCGCCGAACCCTTTTGAACGGCCATAATATCGGCGCCGCCGAGCAGACCGCCGAATTCTGCACGTTCACCGACGGTCTTGCCGGGAACAGGAATCAAACGGACAGCCGTGGTCTTGGCATTGATCATACCGATGGCGCTTTCATCGGCAATGATGGCGGAGATTACGTCAGCCGGTGTGTCGCCCGGGATCGCGATCATATCGAGGCCGACAGAGCAAACGCAGGTCATGGCTTCGAGTTTTTCGAGTGTCAGGAGGCCTTTAGCGGCGGCATCGGCAATGGCCGCATCTTCACTCACGGGAATGAAGGCGCCGGAGAGTCCGCCGACGGAAGAGGAAGCAAAGACACCGCCCTTCTTCACGGCATCGTTCAGCATGGCGAGCACAGCAGTAGAGCCCGGAGCTCCGATAGAGGACAAACCGACGCTCTGGAAGATTTCACCGACAGAGTCGCCGACCTCAGGTGTCGGGGCCAGAGACAGGTCAGCCACACCGAAAGGCAGATTCATTTTTTCGGCAACTTCGGTGCCGATCAGCTGACCGACCTTCGTTACCTTAAAGGCAGTGGTCTTAATGATTTCAGCAATTTCTGTGATTGAGACCTGCTCGCCTCTTCTGCGAACGGCGCGGTCAATTGCTTTTTTCACAACGCCCGGACCGGAAACACCGACGCTGATCACGGCATCGGCTTCGCCGACGCCCAGATAACCGCCGGCCATGAAAGGCACATCTTCCGGGATATTGCAGAAGACAACCAGCTTGCAGCAGCCGAGACCGTCGCGATCAGCAGTTGCGGCAGCAACATCCAGCACTCTGTGGCCCATCAGCTTCACTGCATCCATATTGATGCCGGTGCGGGTGCGCCCGACGTTGATGGAAGAGCAAACGTGATTGGTTGTTGCCAAAGCTTCGGGCAGCGCGTCAATCAGGTTTCTTTCTCCCGGAGTAATGCCTTTTTCGACCAAGGCACCGAAGCCGCCTAAGAAGTCAACGCCGGCGTCGGTGGCGCAGTCATCTAAAAGTTTGCAGACTTTGACCATCTGATCGCGGCTGTATCCGGCACAGACGGTTCCGATCGGAGAGACCGTAATACGTTTATTAACAACGGGAATACCATAGCGGTCGCCGACTTCGTTGCAGATGGCAACGAGGTTCTTAGCATGGCGATTAATTTTGGAGCGGACGCGATAAGCGAAAGTTTCGAAGTTATCGCTTGCGCAATCGAATAAGTTCAAGCCCAGGGTCACGGTACGAACATCCAAATGTTCGCTTCTGAGCATATCCAGCGTGGAGATGACCTCGCGTTCTGTAAGCATTTGATTTATTCCTTTTTGAATTAAGCGATAGACACACGATGAACCGCTTCAAAAATTCTGCGGTGCTGCATGCTCATGGAAAGATGACGGTCGTGGGCGATATCGGAAAGTGTTCTGCTCAGAGCCTTTCTGTCCACTTCGGGAGGAACCGTGACTTCAAACACCAGAAGAACACGCGGCTGCGGCAGAGGGTTGCCGGCATCGTCCAGTTTTACTTCAATTGTTCTGAAACTGTCGATGTTGATGCGGCCTTCATAAAACACTCTGGTAAACGCCGTCAGAATATCCCTGCTGTCGGTACCGTCCACAGTCAGAACGAACGGTTCGCCTTGGGTAACGGTAGCTTCGCCCGGAACGTAATCGCGGACGAGGACGGACATATCGAAGCCTTTGCCCCTCAGTGCTTCTTTAATAATCTTTGCGACTTCGTCGTCGCCAACACTCTCCGGCTTATCCACGATCATGATGGCGGAGTATTCATTTCTCACCGTCGTTTGATCCATATCGATGATGGAACAGCCGAGTTTGTTTAGAGTATCGGAGGTTGTGTAAACAACACCGAAGCTGTCGGGACCGGTGACAGCCACTAAAATTCGCTTCACGTTAATTTCCTAAAAGAATGAGTTTTGCCGCAGACTCGGATGTCATTTCCGATCTTGGCAATTTATAAGGACGAATTCTCCCGACTCGGCGACCGTAATCGTCGAGACAGTCTTTATATTAGCCAAGCAAAAGCCCTCTTTTAGGAAACAAAATGACTTTTTTCGTCTCAGGAGGCGGAAATTAACACTCCGAATTTCGGGATCGCTTTGAGTGTGTTTTGAATGCTCTGTTCCGAGATTTCTTCTATCGTCGTATTTCTTAATTCCGCAGCAACTGCGCCGTAACAGGCCGTGTCCGCAAGGGCGCTTTCGGGGTTCTCTTTGTTTTCTTCGCGCACCCAGCTCGGCGGCATATCCGGACAATCCGTCTCAAGTACCCAGGCGTCATCCGGGAGTTCAGACAAGATTTTGCGGATGCGCTTAGAGCCGTCATAGGACACCGCTCCGCCGTAGCCCAGCTTAAAACCGTTCTGCAGAAAAACCTGTGCCTGGGCCATACTGCCGTTAAACGCATGAATGATGCCGAGCTGCGGGGGCAGACGGCGAATGTATTTAAGCACGATATCCATCGCTTCACGGCCGTGAAGACTCAGGGGGAGACCATATTTGCGGGCAAGTTTTAACTGCGTGGAAAACACTTCTTCCTGAACGTCATGCGGAACGCTGCAGGCTGCAGAGAAATCCAGTCCGCACTCGCCTACCGCTGCCAGACGAGGATCTTCTCTGTGCTCTTCCAGAAAGGCTTCCAACGCTGTCAGATCTTCTTTCCAGGAGTATCCGATGTAAAGCGGATGAATGCCGCAGGCGTAGGCTTGATCATATTCATAGGCACAGCGCCGAGCCTCTTCCAGATTACTGACACCGCTGGCACACACCAAAGAAGAGACGACGCCGACTTTGCGGGCCTCCGAAACTTCTTTTTTCTGCTGTTCTTCGGGAAGAACAAATAAGTGGTTATGGGTGTCAATCCAGCGAAGCATTTAGTTTTCCTCAGGCAAGATGCATCCGTTCTTTAAACGCACGACACGATCGCATCGCGCGGCAATATCCGGATCATGCGTCACAATGACCAAGGCAAGGCCCTGAGAGGACGACAATTTGAGCAGATAGTCGATAACGACTTCGGCCGTCTCACCGTCCAGGTTGCCGGTGGGCTCGTCGGCCAAAAGACACAGCGGAGAGCCGCTCACGGCTCGGGCAATGGCGACACGCTGGCGTTCGCCGCCGGAAAGCTGACTCGGCAGATGATCCACGCGGTCGGCAAGACCCATGGCTTTGAGCAGGCTTTCCGCTCTTTTTTGCGCGACGGAAGCTTTTTCACGGCGGATTTTGAGCGGCATCGCCACGTTTTCCATGGCCGTAAATTCCGGCAGCAGATGGTGGAACTGATACACAAAGCCGAGTTTGCGGTTGCGCAGCTCGGTTAAGCGCTGCTCGGAGAGTTCGGCGATGTTTTCTCCGCCGATTTCGATCAAACCTTTATCAAAACGGTCCAGACCGCCGATGCACTGCAGGAGCGTTGTTTTACCAGAGCCGGATGTGCCCACGATTGCCACCGACTCGCCCTCGTGAACTTCCAGATTGACGTCTTTCAAAACATGCAAAAGTCGGCCGCCCTCTTTATAGCTTTTCTGCAGGCCGACAGCCTTTAATACGACGTTGTTATTCATATCTCAGTGCCTCAGCCGGTTGAATGTTTGCCGCTCTCCAGCTCGGATAGACAGTGGCCGCAAGAGCCAGCAAGAAAGAAAAGACGGCGATCGGGATCACATCGGATGCCCTCGGATCACTCGGCATTGCCGAGATAAAGTAGATTTCTTTGGGCAGGAACTGAACGCCGAACAGCTGTTCGATCGCGCCTACGATGGAGCCCACATTGCAGGCAATGAGAAGCCCCACGCCGACACCGATCAGCACGCCGGCGGTTCCGATGAAGGCGCCCTGAACCATAAAGATGCGCATGATCGAACCGCGCGTTGCGCCTTGGGTTCGAAGGATTGCGATGTCGCTGCGTTTGGAGTTGACGGTCATCACTAATGAAGAGACTAGACCAAACGCGCCTACTAAAACGATCAGGAACAAAATGATGCCCATCATGCGTTTTTCGACTTGAACGGCCGCAAACCAAGTCCGATTCTGACGAGACCAATCGGTTGCCAAAAGACCCGGCGGCATTTGATTATTGAGTTCAGCGGCGACTCTCGGTGCATCCTGCATGTTGGAGAGCTTCAGTCGAATGCCTCCGGGTGTTTGAGTACGCATGAGTTTTTCGGCGTCCGTGAGATTGATGAAGCTCATTGCACTGTCAAACTCGTAGTGGCCGGAATTAAAGACGCCTGCGACCGTGAACTGGCGCATGCGAGGCATGGTTCCGGCCGGCGTGAACTGTCCCTGAGGTACCATCACGTTGACCTTTTCTCCGGGGATCACGCCGAGCATTCTGGCTAAGTCCGTGCCGAGAATGATCTTGAATTCACCGGGTTTTAAATCAGAGAGGCGCCCGATCTTCATATTTTTTGCGACATCGCTGACCTGAGATTCCGTCTCAGGATCAATGCCGTTGAGCTGGACACCGCGCACGTTGGTGCCGCTCGTGAGCAGTCCCTGCCCCCTTAAGAAAGGCGCTGCGCCGATGATCTCTGGCTGCTGCTTCTTCAGTTCTGCGGCAGTCTTCTGCCAGTCCGGAATCGGAGCTCCGATCGAAAGCACTTCGGCATGCGAAAGCACGGAGAGCATCTTGTCTCGAACTTCTTTCTGGAAACCGTTCATCACGGATAAGACTATGATGAGGGCCATGACGCCCAAGGCTATGGAAGCCATCGACATGGCTGATATGAACGATACGAATCCGTCGCTGCGTCCTTTGCGGCGCGACAGTGTATATCGCAGACCGATCATCCACTCGAAGGGCAGACCGGATAAAGGTTTATTTTTCACAAATTTTATCCAACTAAACGTTCAGGCTATTCTAGCTGTGAGATCAAACAATTAGAATTTAAGGCTATGCCCGCATGTATATTTTTATTGCCCAATTCTCTGCCTTCTCCTAATGAAATTAAAGCGTTAGGAAAGGACGCCTATCCGCCCGTTTTGCGGAATTTCCTTGAAGGTTTCGGAGAACCGAAGGTCGCCACGATTTTTGAAAACCCGGCGCTCAGCGGTTTTGCTTCGATGCAGTGGGTATGGATGCTTCTGACTCAGCGCGAAAATCTTGCCCCGTCCGCTCCCTATCTTTGGAAAGGTCTTGGAGGTCCGAAAGTCCATCAGGAATTTTGGGCTTTAAACGGCTACCGCAAAGAAAACGGCGTGCTTAAAAGCGCCGGTGATGTCTTTGATATCGATGAAGAGTGCGACCTCAGAGACCTTTTGAATCCGATTGCTCGTCAGTTTAATTTTGAAGTGCAGGTTTTGGACGGACGCTTTTTCCTCGCGCGCAAAAAAGCATGGCAGGTTCTGATTACTCCGTGGCTTGCTCAGGAAGACAAACCGGCAGCACAGCCGGCTGGTCCCGAAGCCGCTGAATGGACTGAAATCACTCGAGTCATCGAAGAAAGTCTTGCAAAAAGCGTTTTCAATGAATACAGAGCAAAAGCCGGACGGCCTCCGGTTGAAGGTTTCTGGATCAACGGCGGAGCTTTTGAGGAGCAGCTTCTTCCCTACACTCAGATTCGCTGTGCTCTGACAAGCGATCCCACGATTCGCGGGATCTCTGAGGCGGCGGGCATTGCGCGGGCCTACATTAAATCTTCGACGGCTGTTTGGCCCGACTGTCCTGAAGGCGACCGTCTCTGCATCCTGGATGACTTTAACGATCCATCCGTCAAAACGGATCCTGCGCGCTGGAGTGCCGCATGGACACGCGCCGTTAAGCGCATGGAGCACCTGACCGCCACGGCAAAAGGATTTGAAAAATATCATCCCCGCCTGGTCACCTCCGATGGTCTGCGCGTCAGCGTCATTGAAAAACTTCAGGAACAAAAATCTTCTTTTGCCTTTTGGAAGAGCCCAAAAAATTACACAGAAGCATGGCTGAACTCCGGCCGCTAAAGAACACTAAAAAGTTATGACCAAAATAACGATTCGCCGATTTGACCGAAATGTCGTTCAGGCGCTCACCAACCGCGGCTTTCCCGAACCTCTGGCCCGCGCTTTAGCGGCCAGACACGTCACCAGCCCGTCCGACCTTGATTACGAATTCAAGGAAATGCTTTCTCCGTGGGACCTTAAAAACTGCAGAGAAGCCGGAGAAGCGATTGCCGATGCCATCTGGAAACAGAAAAAGATCGTAATCATTGGGGACTACGACTGTGACGGCGCGACTGCTGTTTCCGTCGGTATTCTGGGACTGCAGGCGCTCGGCGCCTTCAATGTCTCTTATTTAATCCCGGACCGTGACAAGGACGGCTACGGCCTGTCTCCTCAGCTTGTCGATCGAGCAGCCGCTGCCGGCGCCGAACTCATCATTACCGTAGACAACGGAATTTCTTCGGTGGCTGCGGTTGAACATGCTAAAACCCTCGGAATCGAGGCCGTCGTTACCGACCACCACCTGCCCGGCGATGAAATCCCCGACACCCTCGTCGTCAATCCGAATCAGCGCGGAGATACCTTCCCGAGCAAATCTTTGGCGGGTGTGGGCGTCATCTTTTACGTGTTAATCGCCGTGCGCTCCGCACTCCGCGCCAAAGGCGCTTACCCGAACGGAAAACAGCCTAATCTTCAGCATCTCATTGATTTGGTGGCCTTGGGTACGGTTGCCGACGTTGTCCCGTTAGACCGCAACAACCGAATCCTCGTTTCCAAAGGCTTGGACAGCATTCGCGCCGGCAAAATGCAGCCCGGCGTGAGCGCCCTGCTCTCCGTAGCAGGCAAGAATGCGCATCGCATCAGTGCCAATGACTTGGGCTACATCCTCGGGCCCCGCATCAACGCCGCAGGTCGTTTGGACAGCATCAACAAGGGTGTTGAGTGTCTGACAAGCTACGACTACAACACGGCGCTCTTTTACGCAAAAGAACTCGACCAAATCAATGCCGAGCGCCGCAACCGCGAAGTATCCATGCAGTCCGACGCTATTCTGTCCCTACAGACGATTTCCGTCGATGACAGCAATTCCATCGTTCTTAAGGGTGACGACTGGCACGCCGGCATCATCGGTTTAGTAGCCTCCCGCATCAAAGAACAAACTTATCGCCCGGTCATTGCGTTTGCTCCGTCGGAAGAAAACGGCGAGCATGTGCTTAAAGGCTCGGGGCGCTCTATTCCCGGCATTCATCTGCGCGATGCATTGGATCGTGTCAGCAAACTGAGTCCGGGGCTGATCCTGAAATTCGGCGGTCACGCGATGGCTGCAGGTCTTACGATCCGTAAGGATGCATTTGATGAATTCAAGGAGCTCTTTGCCCGCGCTGTCAAAGAACTTTCCGATCCGGAAATGTTCGAGCGCAACATCGTCACAGACGGCGAGCTCAGAGCTTCCGACTTCAACATTGAACTCGTTGAAGCCATCCGCAAGCACGTCTGGGGTCAGGCTTTCCCGGAACCGCTCTTTGCCAATCAGTTCAAGGTACTTTCTCAGAGAGTCTTGAAAGATCAGCATCTGAAGCTCTCTCTTGAAGTCGACGGCAGAGAGATTCAGGCCATTTGGTTCCGCCACAAACGCGAACTGCCTCCGACCGTGCGTTTAGCTTACAAGCTCGACATCAATGACTTCCGAGGACGTCAGTCGGTGCAGCTCATCATCGAAGGTATGGAAGACGAGTTTGAGGACTGGACGGCCTAGCGGTTTTCTGTCGTGCAAACAAACTTACACAATTGACAAAAAACGGACCCATTTCCGCCCGCTCAACGAGTTAAGGATTGGGTCCGCTCTTATATAATTGAGGGTTCTTTTTAATATCAACGCGTTAAGAAATGGAAGTTGAACGTTTAAACCTAATCGGCACCACCGCCGAGGACCTTCAAGCTCGCACTGAAGAGCTGCGGAGGTATCTTTGACTACGACCAGAAAGAGCGTCGTTTAGAAGAAGTTAATCAAGCGCTCGAGGACCCGAGCATCTGGTCTGATCAAGAGCGAGCTCAGCAGCTGAGCAAAGAAAAGAAACGTCTCGAAGACGTTGTCCTTACCATCAAACACCTAACTACCGGCCTTTCCGATGCTTTGGAATTATTTGAAATGGCCAAAGAAGAGGACGATGACGCCTCTCTGGAAGCGGTAGAAGCCGATATCAACAACCTCAAGAAAGAGGTCGAACATCTCGAATTCCAGCGCATGTTCAATCAGGAACATGACGAAGCCAACTGCTTCCTGGAAATTCAGGCCGGCGCCGGCGGAACCGAAGCGCAGGACTGGGCGAGCATGCTTGAGCGCATGTATATCAAGTTTGCGGAACGCCAAAGCTTTAAGCCCGAGATTGTTGAAGAAACCGAAGGAGATGTGGCCGGCATTAAAGGCTGCACGATCAAAATCACAGGCGACTATGCCTACGGCTGGCTCAGAACCGAAACCGGTATTCACCGCTTAGTTCGCAAGAGCCCGTTCGACTCCAACGCACGCCGTCATACTTCTTTTGCTTCTGTGTTCGTCGTTCCCGAAGTCGACGATTCTTTCGAAATCGAAGTCAATCCGGCCGATCTGCGCATTGACACGTTCCGCGCCTCCGGCGCCGGCGGTCAGCACATTCAGAAGACCGACTCCGCCGTCCGTATCACGCATATTCCGACCGGCATAGTCGCTGTCAGCCAGACCAGCCGAAGCCAGCATCAGAACAAGGAAGAGGCCATGACGATTTTGAAGAGCCGTCTTTATGAAGCCGAGCTCCGCAAACGCCAGGCTACCCAGCAGGCATTGGAAGACAACAAGAGCGACATTTCCTGGGGTCACCAGATCCGTTCTTACGTGTTGGATCAGTCCCGCGTCAAAGACCTGCGTACCAATGTCGAAACCGGCAACACGACTGCCGTTTTAGACGGTGCTTTGGAATCCTTTATCGAGGCCAGCCTCAAGCAAGGAGTTTGAGCGTGAAGACTCTCACCATTATTACCGGCGCCTCTAAAGGGCTCGGCTTTGAATTAACCCGTCAGTCGCTTAAGGCCGGCGACACCGTCGTGACGATGGAACGCCGTCCTTCCAAGGCTTTGGTGGAAGAAGCCGATAAGATCGGCTGCAATTTCATCCAGTTTACGGCTGACCTGCTTGACCGTAAAGGCGCCGTCGAGCTTTTGATGTGGCTGCTTTCCGATAAGGAATACGCCGAACATGACCGTCTGATTCTGATCAACAACGCCGGCGTGCTGGGTCCTGTCGGTCCGATCGAAAACGCTTCCCCGCAGGTTGCCGTTGACTGCATTCGCGTTAACTTTGAAATCCCGGTGCTTCTGACTCAGGCTTTCCTGAATGAAACGCGCAGCTGGAAAGGCGAGCGCCGCGTCATGAATATCTCTTCCGGCGCCGGCCGCAAGTCCGTTCCGGGCTGGGCCATGTACTGTTCAACCAAAGCAGCGCTTGACCGCTTTACCGCCGTCACAGCTGAAGATCAGCTTGGCAAACCCAATCCCGCACGCCTTAGCGCCGTCGCTCCGGGCGTTGTGAACACTGGCATGCAGGGCAGCATCCGTGCTTCGTCTAAGGAAGATTTTCCGAACGTTGACCGGTTTATCGACTTAGAGAAAGACGGAAAACTTCAGAGCCCCGAAGACACTGCCAAACGACTTTTAAATTACCTCAACAGCGACGAGTTCGGCAAAGAGCCCATCTCGGATATTCGCAATATTTCTGTTGGAGACTAAAGTGGAAAACCAGAAAGAAACCGTCAAAAAAGAAGACGTTCTTGAGACTGAGAACCATATCATTGCCGAACGTTTAGCCAAACTCGACAAACTCAGAGCCGAAGGCGTTGCTTATCCGAATGATTTCGTTCAGAAAGACCGCATTGAAGAAGTGCGCGCTGCCAACGGCAGCAAAACTCCGGAAGAGCTTGAAGCTGCTCCGGTCGAAGTCACCGTCGCCGGCCGCGTCATGCTCAAGCGCGTCATGGGCAAAGCCAGCTTCCTGACCGTTAAAGACGGTACCGATCACATCCAGTTCTTCATCACCAAGGCTGAAGTCGGCGATGAAACTTACGACTTCTTCAAGAAGATGGTTGATATCGGAGATATCGTCGGCGCTACAGGCACACTGTTCTTCACCAAGACCGGCGAGCTTTCCGTCCGCGTTAAGAACTTCCGTCTGCTGACCAAGAACATTCGTCCGCTCCCCGACAAATTCCACGGTCTCTCCGATCCGGAAACCCGTTATCGTCAGCGCTATGTTGACCTGATCATGAACGAAAGCACACGTCGCACCTTCATGATCCGTTCCAAGGCCATCGCCGAAACCCGTAAATTCATGATGGAACATCACTTCATGGAAGTGGAAACTCCGATGCTCCATCCGATCCCCGGCGGTGCGAACGCTAAGCCGTTCATCACACACCACAATGCGCTCGACATGGATATGTATCTGCGTATTGCTCCGGAACTTTATCTGAAGCGCTTAGTGGTCGGCGGCTTTGAACGCGTTTTTGAACTCAACCGCTCCTTCCGCAACGAAGGCGTTGACGTTCGCCACAACCCTGAATTCACAATGATGGAGTTCTATGCAGCCTACAAGGAATACCACTGGCTCATGGACTACACCGAAAAACTTCTGCGCACCGTCGCTGAAAAGACTATCGGTACCGCTGTCATTCAGTATCAGGGTCATACCATCGACCTCACAAAACCGTTTGATCGCCTGACTGCTAAGGAAGCCGTTCTGAAGTACGCTCCTCAGTACACCCCTGAGCAGCTCGAAGACAAGGACTTCATGCAGGAAGAACTCAAGCGCCTGGGTGAACCTGCTAAGGCTGACGCCGGCGTCGGCGCTTTGCAGATGGCCATATTTGAAGCCGTTGCTGAATCCAAACTCATTCAGCCGACTTACATCATTGACTACCCGGTTGAAATTTCTCCGCTGGCTCGCGCCTCCGACAAGGTTCCCGGCATCACCGAGCGTTTCGAACTCTTCATGGCCGGTCGCGAAACCGCCAACGGCTTCTCCGAGCTGAACGACCCGCAGGATCAGGCTGCTCGCTTCATGGCTCAGGCAAAACTGAAAGCCAGCGGCGATGATGAAGCCATGTATTACGACGCCGACTACGTCCGCGCACTGGAATACGGTCTGCCTCCGACAGGCGGCTGCGGCGTGGGCTTAGACCGCTTTGTCATGCTGCTTACCGACTCTCCGAGCATCCGTGACGTTCTGCTCTTCCCGCATATGCGTCCTGAGGCCTAAGAATCATGAGCGAAAGGAAGCTGAAAATCGCCGCTCTGTTAAAAGAGCTTTACGACATGGCCGAAGTTCCCGTGCCCTCCTCTCGTATTCCGTTTTACTTTAACGACGTACGAGCCGGGCACATTGAACGAACTGATGCCGAGTTTTTAGCGAGTACCTTTCGCTTCTGTGACGTCCGTCCGGATGCTTTCGTATTTACCGCGGAAGACTCCGGACAGGCTTCGCGCCGTCTGGCAGCGATTTCGCACCTTTATAAAGGCACGGACAAAGTCTTTGCCTGGCGAGATGAACTGCTTTCCGTTACTGCTTCGGATGACATTGCCTGCGAGTCGCCTTTGACTGTTATTGAGCGTGCAATGTGCCGTCCCTTCGCCTTTAACACCTTTGCCGTTCACTTGAATCCGTTCACGCGTGACGGCAGGATGTGGGTGGCTCAGCGTTCTTTCAAGAAAGCGATCGGCCCTGGTTATTGGGATAACTGTGCTGCGGGTCTAGTCGGAGCAGGCGAGCCTTTCGGGCTTGCTATGGAACGCGAAGCATTTGAAGAAGCCGGTGTGACACCGGGTTCCCTTGAAATCTCTTTTAGCGCGCGCAATATCATTTCGCGTCCCGTTCATGAAGGCTGGATGCGAGAAATCGCTTACATCTGCAATGCTTATGTTGAAGACTCTTTCCATCCTCACAACATGGACGGCGAGGTCGAGCGCTTTGAACTCTTAGAACCCGAAGCGATTATTGAGCGCATAGAAAAAGGACGATTCACATTCGAATCGTCCCTTGCTGTTTTAGCCGGCTTAGCCTGGCAGGAAGGCCTGCTTGATCTTTTGGATCAGCCGGCCGTCTAAACGCTAATCTCTTTCGTCCATCCAAGCGACCAGAATGGCTTCCAGTATTTTTTCGTTGCTTGCTTCTGGATCATCATCAAAATCCGGGAGCGCGACGATCATTGCATGCATCTTCTCAAAGCTGATCGTCAGCGGATCTAAGTCCGGATTTTCGTCATACAGCTCTTCCGCAATCGCACGCGGATCCTTCCAAGTCAGCTTCATTACTCGTTCTCTCTGGCGTGATTACGGGAGTATTTCGGAATTTCAACGGTAATGTCTTCTTTGCCGACTTTTGTCTGGCAAGTCAGGCGTGAGTTCGATTTCAGACCCCAAGCCTGGTCAAGCAGATCTTCTTCATCGTCTTCTGCCGGTTCCAAAGAATCAAAGCCCTTGTCGATGTAGCAGTGGCAAGTCGTGCAGGCGCAGGAGAACTCGCAGGCGTGGTCAATATTGACGCCGTTTGCGACCAAAGCTTTAGCTAAGTTTGCACCTTCGGGGACTTCAAACTCAGCCCCGTTCGGACAGATTCCAGGATGCGGTAAAACGGTTACTTTCGGCATTTTTAAACCTCGTCAACAGATTTGCCTTGGAGTGCTTCCAAGATCGTACGGTTCATTCGACGTGCAGCAAAGTCTTTCGTTCCCTCGGACAGCGCTGAAATCGAATTTTTAATTTCATCTTTGTCATCTTGCGCGCGAACCGTCTCGAGATGTTGAATCATGGCGTCGATCTGAGCGCGCTCAGCCTCATTGAGAAGGTCGGCGTCGGACGACAATGCGGAATAAATGCTTTCCAAAAGGCGAGCGGCTTCCACTTTCTGCTCGCGTAATTCGCGAAGCTTCATATCTTCTTCGGCGTGACCAAAGGAATCTTCCAGCATGCGGCTGATTTCATCTTCCGACAGACCGTAAGAAGGTTTGACCGTGACAGATGCTTCCACGCCCGTGGTTTGTTCGCGGGCCGTGACCGACAACAGTCCGTCAGCATCCACCTGGAACGTCACACGAATACGAGCGGCTCCTGCAACTTTCGGCGGAATACCGCGCAAAGAGAATTTGGCCAAAGAACGGCACTCTTCTACCAAGTCACGTTCACCCTGAAGGACATGGATCGACATCGCGGTCTGACCGTCCTTGAAGGTTGTGAAGTCCTGAGCCATGGCTACAGGAATCGGCGTGTTGCGGGGAATGACTTTTTCAACGAGACCGCCCATGGTTTCAAGACCCAAGGAAAGCGGCGTGACGTCAAGAAGCAGCCAGTCTTCGTCGCTGCGGTTGCCGGCAAGCAGGTTTGCCTGAAGCGCAGCGCCGATTGCCACCACTTCATCCGGGTCAATATCGGTAAGCGGTTCGCGGTCAAAATAATCGGCCACTGCCTTGCGGATGCAGGGCATGCGCGTTGAGCCGCCGACAAGCACGACACCTTTTACTTCATCGCGTTTGAGACCTGCGTCCTTTAATGTCTGTTTCGTGGCTTCGATGGTTCTTGCTACTAAGTGGTGCGTGATCGAATCAAAGACTTCGCGCGTAATCGTGACATTGATGATTCTGTCGCCGGAAATCTTGGCGTGAATCGTTGCTTTCTTTTCCGTCGTCAGCGTTTCTTTGGCTGCCTTGGCTTTTGCCATCAGCATGCGGCTGTCGGAATGCGTCAGCAGCGGACGACCTGCCTGGTCAATGACCCAGCAGTAGAGACGCTGGTCAAAATCATCGCCGCCTAACTGGCTGTTGCCGCCGGTGGCGAGCACCTCAAAAACGCCTTTGCGCAGACGGAGGACGGAGACGTCAAACGTGCCGCCGCCCAAGTCATAAACGATGTAAAGACCTTCGGCGCCGGTATCGAGGCCGTAAGCCAAAGCTGCCGCCGTCGGTTCGCTCAAAAGACGAAGAACATTCAGACCGGCAAGCTTTGCGGCGTCTTTAGTCGCCTGACGCTGAGCGTCATCAAAGTAAGCCGGTACCGTCACAACAGCGCCGACAAGTTCGCCGCCTAAGGCGTCTTCGGCGCGTTTTTTAAGGACTTTTAAGATTTCTGCTGATACTTCAACCGGACTCTTCGCGCCTTGTGCCGTGTTGAGCTTCACCATGCCCTCGCCTTTGATGAAGTCATAGGGCATGTAGCGGTTATTCTGCAGCTCAGAAGCGCTTCGGCCCATCAAACGCTTGACACTTGAGATCGTGTTGAGCGGATCTGCTTCTGCACGTGAACGGGCTTCTTCACCAACAACCACGCATCCATTCTTTTCGTAGTGGACAACAGAAGGAAGCAGTTTCTGATTCTTTTCGTCAACGAGAACTTCGGGAGAACCGTTTCTAACGGTGGCCGCCAATGAATTCGTGGTGCCCAAATCAATACCGACAGCAAACCGCTCTTCGTGCGGTGCTGTCGACATTCCCGGTTCGGCAATTTGCAGAAGTGACATTATTCAAAATCCAGTAGCTGGCGATTTAAAAACATAACCTTTTTTAAATCTTCTGCCGCCAGCGAGACATCAGATTTCACATCGAACGCGTCTACCACCTCGTTGAGCAGCTCGTCCTTTTCTTTTTCAATCGCTTTCTTCAGCACTTCCAGCTCAGCCGTATTCCCGGAATCCTTTGCATCTGAGATCGCCTCTCGGCGTTCCAGCTGCTCAAGAAGAAACTCTTCAGAAATCGAACCGCTGCTGTCTTCGTCAATGAGGTGTCCTCGCAGCGCGCAAAGGGCTTTACCTCGCTGGATCGGATCGCTGAGCTTCTGAAAAGCGTCATTAATCAGCGTTGCCCACTGCTGAGCAACGCGCTTTTCAGTATCGCTTGCCGAAGCAAAACGGTCGGGATGAACCTTTTTTTGGATTTCAAAATACTTTTCATCCAACTTTTGTTTATCGATTCTGAACTGTGGTTTCAAACCGAAAATTTCAAAAGGATTCATCGCCGCCATAGCGCCTCCGTTTCAGTTAGACATGGAAAGACTTGCCGCAGCCGCAGCTTTCTTTCTCGTTCGGGTTCTTGAATTTGAATCCAGTATTGAGACCTTCACGGACAAAGTCCAGTTCGGTTCCGTTGATATAGGGCAGGCTCTTGGGATCAACAATTACTTTGATCCCGTAGCTTTCGTACACCTGATCTTCGGGTTCGATTTTGTCTGCAAACTCTAATGCGTAAGCCATACCGGAGCAGCCGCTGGTTTTGACACCGACTCTGAGGCCGACGCCTTTGCCACGTTTGCGAAGGAATTCTTCAACGTGAGAAGCTGCTTTTTCTGTCAATGTAACCGACATTATTTATCCTTAATCTGAGCCTGTTTCTGGCGATAGTCTTCCACTGCGGCCTTGATGGCGTCTTCCGCAAGAATGGAACAGTGGATTTTGACGGGAGGAAGCTCAAGTTCTTCGGCAATTGCCGTATTTTTGAGCTGTTCGGCTTCTTCCAAGGTCTTGCCCTTGATCAGTTCGGTGACCAAAGAGCTGGAAGCGATGGCACTGGTGCAGCCGTAGGTTTTGAACTTAGCGTCTTCGATCACGCCGTTGTCGTTGACCTTGATCTGCAGGCTTAAAACGTCGCCGCAGGCGGGGGCGCCGCGTGTACCGGTTCCGACGTTCGGATCGTTTTTATCCAGTCTGCCGACATTTCTGGGGTGCTGGAAATGATCCATCACTTTATCGCTGTATTGCATTCTTTTCTTTCCTTGTTAGTGTTCTGTCCATTTAACTTGTTTCATGTCCACGCCTTCCTTGTACATCTCCCAAAGCGGGGACATTTCACGAAGCTGTGCAACCTTTTCTTTGATGAGCTTGACGGTGTAGTCAATCTCTTCTTCCGTCGTGAAACGGCCTAAGCTGAAGCGAATGGAGCTGTGGGCGAGTTCGTCATCAATACCGAGGGCACGCAGAACGTAGGACGGTTCCAAGCTGGCCGAGGTGCAGGCAGAACCGGAGGAAACTGCGATTTCAGGGCAGCTGGCCATGAGGGCTTCACCTTCAACAAACGCGAAGCTGACGTTGAGGTTGAAAGGAGCTCTGTGTTCCATGCTTCCGTTGACATGAACGGCTTCGATTTCGCTCAAGCCTTTCCAAAGTCTGTCGCGAAGAGCGCCGATACGCTTCATTTCCTCGTCCATTTCCAGGCGGCACAGTCTGTAGGCTTCGCCCATACCGACGATCTGGTGTGTGGCGAGTGTGCCTGAGCGCATGCCTCTTTCGTGACCGCCGCCGTGAATGATGGCTTCAATACGAGCACGCGGTTTGCGGCGAACATAAAGAGCGCCCATTCCCTTCGGTCCGTAGAGCTTGTGGGCGGAAAGGCTCATCAGATCAACCTTGAGTTTTTCCATATCCAGAGGGATCTTGCCGGCGGCCTGAGTGGCGTCGACGTGGAACAGGATTCCGCGTTCACGGCACATTTCACCGATTTTTTCGATGTCTTGAATGACGCCGATTTCATTGTTGACGGCCATCACGGAAACCAAGGTAGTATCTGGACGCATGGCTTTGGCCAAAGCGTCGAGGTCCAAAAGTCCGTCCTTGCCGACGTCCATGTATGTCACTTCAAAGCCTTCGCGTTCAAGTTCTCGCATGGAGTCCAGCACGGCTTTGTGTTCGGTCTTTACCGTGATTAAATGCTTGCCTTTGTCCTTATGGAAACGAGCTGCACCTTTGATCGCGAGGTTGTCGCTTTCGGTGGCGCCGCTAGTCCAAACGATTTCTTTCGGATCGGCATTGATTAGTGCTGCAACTTCGGCACGGGCGTTTTCAACAGCTTCTTTAGCCTTCCAGCCGTATTCGTGGCTCGTGCTGGCAGCGTTGCCGAAATTCTCGTAGAGGAAAGGAATCATCTTATCGACGACACGAGGATCCACAGGCGTAGTCGCAGAATAATCAAGGTAAATAGGGAACTTCATGATTAGCTCCAATGAAGAGATAAATTGGGGATTTATTAAACCTTCGGTTTGATAATGGATACGGGGCTTAAGCCCTGATCTTTGAGCTTTTTCTTGTCAGCCAGGTTTTTCAGCGAGATCCCTTTCAGGAACTTGCGGATTTCCTCGTTGAGGCTTTCCCAAAGATCGAATGTGATGCACTCACCTTCTCCGTCGCAGACGGCTCTGTTTTTATCGCAGCTGGCTTTCTCGAGAGGGTCGTCCACGGCTTCCAAAATATCGATCACCGTGATCTGATCCGCAGGTTTGGCCAAACGGTATCCGCCGGCAGGGCCGCGCACACCTTCAAGGAGGCCGGCTCTGCGCAGCTTTCCGAAGATCTGCTCAAGATAGGCGCTTGAAAGATGACGTCTGTCCCCGATCGCAGCGATGGATACGTACTCTTCCGGGTCATGGAGAGCAATATCAAGCATTGCGGTGACGGCAAAACGGCCTTTAGTAGTGAGTTTCATCTTTATTCCGATCCATTTAGTCGGAAATAATAGACCGTTTTATTTCCGAGCGCAATAGTCGGAATTGAAAAAGCCCTCCGAAGAGGGCTAAGAAGGAAAATGAATTTTCAGCGGCTACAGAGCTGAGCCGGGAATGTAGACGGAAGCGCGTTTCTTAACAACTTCAAGCAGGCCTTCGCAGGCGTCCTCACAGTAATCAAGTACCGTGTTGAAGCCTTCGTTGCCGCCGTAATACGGATCAGGCACCACGGCCGTGTCGTATTCGGTTGCATAGCGCATCAGGAGCGCCAGCTTGTGTTTGTACATCGGAGGGCAGATCTGCTGCATGGCGGTCAGATTTTCCCAGTCCATCGCCAAAATGAAGTCGCACTCTCTAAAGTCGTCGGATGTAATCTGACGAGCCCTAAGTTCGGATAAGTCATATCCGCGCTTACGGCCTGCAATCTGAGCGCGCACGTCCGGCGCCTCTCCGACGTGATAACCATGTGTACCGGCAGAATCCACGATTACTTTGTCAGTCAGTCCGGCTTCCTTCACCATTTTCTTAAAAACTGCTTCAGCCGTAGGGGAACGACAAATGTTCCCCATGCACACAAATAAAACTTTTACCATGTTTTTTGCATTCTTCTTAATTGACGAATTAATCACACCTCTCTCGCGTACACCGCAGGCAGGTTGCAATAGCTTACGAGCCCCAAACGCTTTTTGCAAAAATGTATAGGGTAATTACCAATAATTCAACTCAAAATGAGCACCTATACGTTCTCTTTTGCACCTTCCTCATCTTTTCCGGGCGTCGCGCCGAAAACTTGTTTACGAATTGAAGCCAATTTATCACGGACTTCCGAGGCTTTTTCGAATTCGAGATTCTTAGCATGCTCAAACATTTCGTTTTCGAGCCGTTTGATTTCGCGTGCCAGTTCCTTCGGACCCATTTTTTCGTAATCCTGACCGTCCACCAATCCGAATTCATTTTCGAGGTTATCGCTCTTGTAGACACCGTCAATAATGTCACGGATTTCTTTCTTGACGCTCTTCGGCGTGATGTTATGCGCCACGTTGTAAGCAGTCTGCTTTTCTCTGCGTCGAGCCGTTTCGTCCATCGCTCGGCGCATGGAGTCCGTAATCGTATCGGCGTATAGAATGGCTTTGCCTTCAACGTTTCGCGCGGCACGGCCGATCGTCTGAATAAGAGAACGTTCGCTTCGCAGGAAGCCTTCCTTATCAGCATCTAAGATCGCGATCAGTGCCACTTCCGGAATATCCAAGCCTTCTCTCAATAAGTTAATGCCGATCAGAACATCGAAGACACCGGCACGAAGGTCTCGAATAATTTCTACGCGTTCCACCGTATCGATGTCCGAGTGCAGGTAACGCACCTTGATACCGTTGTCCTGCAGGAAGTCGGTTAAGTCTTCTGCCATGCGCTTGGTCAGCGTTGTAATCAGAATGCGCTGGCCCTTCGGAATTCTTTCTTTGATTTCGCCGAGCACATCGTCAACCTGAGTCGTAGCCGGACGTACTTCTACTTCCGGGTCTACGAGGCCGGTCGGGCGCACCACCTGCTCCACGATCTGAGAAGAATGATTCAGCTCGTAGTCTGCAGGAGTGGCCGAGACAAAGATCGCTCGGCGCATCTTGCTTTCGAATTCGTCAAAACGAAGCGGACGATTGTCTTTAGCGCTCGGAAGACGGAAGCCGTAGGTGACGAGGGTTTCTTTTCTGGCACTGTCGCCGCGGTACATACCGCCGATCTGACCTAACAGAACGTGAGATTCGTCGAAGAACATCAGCGCATCTTTCGGCAGATAGTCGATCAAGGTAGGAGGCGGCTCTCCGGGCAGACCGCCGGCCAAGTGGCGGCTGTAGTTCTCAATGCCTTTGCAGAAGCCCACTTCGTGGAGCATTTCTAAGTCAAAGAGCGTTCTTTCGCGGATGCGCTGCGCCTCAAGCAACTTGCCGCTCTCGATGAATTTTGTCTCCTGGTCTCTGAGCTCATCCTTGATGGCTTCAATCGCTCGGAGAATATCGTTTCTCGGCGTGACATAGTTAGACGTCGGATAGATCGCGAAGCGGTCTACCTTCTGGCGTGTTTTACCGGTCAGCGGATCGAAGAAATACATTGCTTCGATTTCGTCATCAAAGAGTTCGATACGGAGCGCCATTTCCGAGTGTTCGGCTGGGAACACGTCAATCGTGTCACCGCGGACGCGGAACTTACCTCGCGTAAATTCCATGTCGTTGCGTTCGTACTGGATGCGGACCAAGTGCGAGATCAAGTCGCGCTGTTCAATCTTATCACCGACTTTCAGGATAAGACGCATCTCGGTATAGGACTCCGGCTTACCGATACCGTAGATGGCAGACACGGTCGCGACAATGATCACATCACGGCGTTCGAGCACGCTCTTTGAAGCCGACAGACGCATCTGCTCGATGTGTTCATTGATAGCAGAATCTTTTTCAATAAACAGATCACGCTGAGGGACGTAAGCTTCGGGCTGATAGTAGTCGTAGTAACTGACGAAATACTCCACCGCGTTGTTTGGGAAAAAGTCCCTCATTTCCGCGTAGAGCTGAGCGGCAAGGGTTTTATTCGGCGCCATGATGAGCGTCGGCAGACCGGTTCGAGCGATAACGTTCGCCATGGTGTAGGTTTTGCCGCTACCCGTCACGCCAAGCAGCGTCTGGGCCGTCAGGCCGTCCTCGATGCCTTCGACGAGTTCTTTGATTGCCTGAGGCTGATCTCCGGCCGCCTCAAAGGGCTGATGCAGTTCAAACGGAGAATTAGGGAATCTGATGACTTTCAAGGTGGTGTCTGCCTAAAGAATCCTTTGAATTTGAAAAGTTTAGAACGAATCCTAAGACATCGGTTTTCCGATCATCCGATCTGGTCAGATTGCCTCGACCTCAGTCTTCTCTGCTTTAGATGAGTTCTAAGGAGACATCCATTTTAAGTTCACTTTCAAACCAAACCCCTCTCAATTAAGCTTCGGCACCTTATTTTCTCAAGCACGCAGGGTGATTTAAATATCAATAATTCAAATTTATAAAATCACCCTTGGCTGGACACTCTCGGAATAAAATAAAAATTAGCACATTACATAAGCTGATGAGGTTTGTTTTCGGAAAAAGTAAAACATCGGTCTGAAACAACTCCTTAACTTTCTAGAAGGATATATCCTTAAAAAATCCTCTCTATTCCAAATTTAATCTTTGTTTAATATTTATCAACCATTATCATCAACCCCTCTAATTATAAAATCCCATTTTGAGTTTATTTTTTGCTAATTAGCTAATTTATAAGAATTTTCATCTTCTCTAAATTTCGTAACAATCTATTGATTTCTAGAAATTTTGCTGTCAGAATGCTTATGTCTGTTGTTTGACAGACATGACAATTGGGATTACTGCTATGTGCATATTTAACATTGGCAAGTGCCTATTCAACATAGGCATGCGCCGCACGTTACACCTCACGCGGTTTACGATGCGTGATTGCTTCTCCTTCAATAAATTCCTCTCCGAATCCGACATCTAGTCCTCCGGCCGATTCTTTATCGGTTCGGCTCGAATTGCTTTTCTCTTAATTTCTTCCGCGAAATCTCTTAGTGTTCAAGCCTTTTTGACGCTTGTTCATATGGGGGGGGGTATTTCCGAGAAAAGCCAATACCACAATTCATTTAATTACGATGCGGATTTATTTACCTTATTAAATAAATCTGGAGGACTACTATTATGCAAAAACTTAAAGTCGCAGCTTCTGCATTACTGAAAGATAAACTTCAGGTTGAACGTGAAGTCGTTTGCCTCTCAAATGCTGACTTTACTGAAGTCTCCGCTGTTGTTATCGACATTGAAGACTATCGGAAAGGCGGGTTAAACAAGGTTAATGCCACCGCCTTGGAAATTCCTGTTTTTCTTTATCTCCGCGATGAAGACACCACTCCGGAAGAACTCGTCGGTCACGTGGTCGGTGTGATCAACGATGACCTTACAGACAGACGTCTTTTCGGCCGTCAAATCGATGAAGCTGCCAAACGCTACGAAGACAAGCTCCTTCCTCCTTTCTTCGGTGCCCTCGCCCAATACGTATACAAAGGAAAGTCCCAGTTTGACTGCCCGGGACATCAGGGAGGCGCATACTTCCGCCGCCATCCGGCCGGCCGCGCATTCTATGACTTTTTCGGTGAAGAGCTTTTCCGCTCTGACCTTTGCAATGCTGACGTTGCGATGGGCGACCTTCTAATTCATGAAGGTGCACCGCTAACCGCTCAAAAAGCTGCCGCTAAGGTATTCAATGCCGATAAGACTTATTTCGTTTTGAACGGAACCTCCGCCTCTAACAAAGTTGTATTAAATGCGGCTTTAACTCCCGGTGACTTGGTTTTGTATGATCGAAACAACCACAAGTCAATTAACCACGGAGCTCTTTTGCAAGCCGGCGCTACTCCGATTTATCTTGAAACTGCCCGCAACCCCTTCGGATTTATCGGCGGCATTGACGAAAAATGTTTTGACGAAGAGTATCTCCGCAGCCTAGTTAGAGAAAAATGTCCTGAAAAAGCGGATGCCAAGCGCCCCTTCCGTCTTGCAGTCATCCAACTCGGCACTTATGACGGCACGATTTATAACGCTCGCCAAGTTGTGGACAAAATCGGCCACCTTTGTGATTACATTCTCTTCGACTCCGCATGGGTAGGCTACGAGCAATTCATTCCAATGATGCGTGACTGTTCCCCGCTTCTTCTCGAGTTAGGACCGGAAGACCCCGGCATCTTCGTCACTCAGTCCGTTCATAAGCAGCAAGCAGGTTTTTCTCAGACTTCACAAATTCACAAAAAGGACTCTCACATTAAGGGACAAGACCGTTATATTCCTCACAAAGTGTTGAATAACGCTTTCATGATGCATGCATCAACCAGTCCGTTTTACCCGCTGTTTGCTTCTTTGGACGTCAACGCAAAAATGCAAGAAGGAGAAGCCGGCCGTAGACTTTGGGCTGACTGCGTTAAGACAGTTGTTGATGCTCGCAAATTACTGCTTGAAACCTGTCATTACATCAAACCGTTTATTCCTTCTAAAGTTCGCGGCTCCGATTGGAAGTCTTACCCAACGGATTTGATTGCCCAAGACCTGGAATTCTTCAAATTTGTTCCGGGTCAGAAATGGCATTCTTTCGAGGGATATGGGGAGAACCAATATTTTGTAGATCCCTGCAAATTTATGCTGACGACTCCGGGCATCGATGTTGAGACCGGCGAATACGAAAATTTTGGCGTTCCGGCAACGATTTTGGCTAATTACTTGCGCGATAACGGCATCATCCCCGAAAAGAATGACCTCAATTCCATTCTTTTCCTCATGACTCCCGCAGAAAATAAAGAAAAAATGGATCACCTGGTTAGCCAGATCGCTCGCTTTGAAAAATACCTCGATGATGACGCTCCCTTAGAAGAGGTTCTGCCCAATCTTTACAAAGCTTACGAATCTCGCTACCGCAACTATTCCATCCGTCAGCTCTGCCAAGAAATGCATGACTTCTACAAGGAGCGGAATATTAAAGAGATTCAAAAGGAAATGTTCCGTACAGAATTCATGCCTAAGAGCGTCATTAATCCTCAAGAAGCCCACTTTGCATTCCTGCGCGGCCAAGCCGAGCTCGTCCGTCTGGAAGATGCAGAAGGAAGGGTTGCTGCTGAAGGCGCTCTGCCCTACCCACCGGGAGTCTTGTGCTGCTTCCCGGGTGAAGTTTGGGGCGGACCCGTGCTCAAGTATTTCTTAGCTTGGCAGGAAGCCATGGGACGGATGCCTGGATTTGCACCCGAACTTCAAGGTGTTTATGTCGAAGACAACGGCAGGGGCGGTAAACAAGTTTACTGCTATGTACTAAAAGAAGATGCTGTCGAACGTCTGACTGCTAAAGGTAAATAAGCCGCGTGCGCGGAAGCTCGCGCTTCCGTGCTGCCTCTCTACACAGAACATACTTGAGGATATTTTTATGTCTCAGCAAAACCGTACCAAGATGTCAGTCACTCAGCTGACTCTTCTCACTGCTATTAATATGATGGGCTCCGGCATCGTCATGCTGCCGACCAAACTGGCTGAAATTGGAACAATTTCTATTCTTTCCTGGCTCATCACTGCCGTGGGATCCTTGTGTTTAGCCTATGCCTTTGCCAAGTGCGGCATGTTTAGTAAACGTCCGGGTATGGGCGGCTATTCTGAATATGCCTTCGGCAAAGCCGGCAACTTCATGGCTAACTACACTTATGGTGTTTCGCTTCTTTTTGCCAACATCGCTATCGCGATTACCTGTGTCGGCTATGGGGCCGAATTTTTGGAAATTGAACTAACTCCGGTTCAAGTTTGCCTTTCTACGATCGTCGTACTTTGGATCTGTACGTCCGCAAACTTTATGGGGGCCTCGCTCACCGGAAAATTTAGTGCCTTAGCCGTTTGGTGCGTCATCCTTCCCGTGTTGCTTTTAACCGTTATCGGCTGGTTCTGGTTCAGTCCTACGATGTATGTCGAAGCCTGGAATCCGCACAACGAACCTTTCTTCTCCGCTGTCGGGGCTTCAATCTCTATGACGCTATGGGCCTTCTTAGGACTTGAGAGCGCCTGTGCCAACAGTGATGCCGTTGACAATCCCGAGAAGAATGTTCCTATTGCCGTGCTGGCCGCTACCATTGGTGTTGCTATTATCTATATTGTCTCCACCAATATCATCGCGGGTATCGTTCCGAATGCCGAGTTGGTTAAATCAAACGCTCCCTTCGGCCTGACCTTTACCATGATGTTCAACTCTACCATCGGCAAGATCGTCACTTTCCTTCTTGTTCTTTCCTGCGCAGGCTCTACACTGGGTTGGCAGTTCACGATTGCTAAGGTATTTCAGCAGTCTGCAATCGACGGTTTCTTCCCGAAGTGCTTTGCTAAAGTCAACAAATGGAAAGCTCCAGTGCTCGGTATGATTATCATTACGGCCATTCAAACCGGCTTCTGTTTCATGACGATTAGCCCCGAACTGTTCAAACAATTCAACCGGTTGGTAGATCTCGCCGTAGTAACCAATATCATGCCTTATCTGCTGTCAATGGCGGCTGTTGCCGTCATCATGAAAGTCGCAAAAGTGGAGCCCTCCAAGGCCAAACTTTACAACGTCATTGCAATCATCGGCGCCATCTACAGCTTCTACGCACTCTTCTCTACCGGAATCACAGAAGTTTTCTACGGCTCTTTAGCCACATTCCTCGGATGGACGCTTTGGGGACTGATTGCACCTAGATTCGCCAGCAACGAAGCTTGATAGCAATTTGCTCTCAGTTAAAGGACTGCCCGTGCGGCGGTCCTTTTTATTTGCGGTCTCACAGGTTCAGGAGTTTAAATATTTCGTTAGAAAAACGATTTTGCCGCCAATTTTGAATTAGGCTAAGTAATTGACATTTTTTAACACCTCTAGAGAATCTCATGTCCAAATCCATTTTTGATGTTGTCGGACAAGCTCCCGACGATCCCATTCTCGGCCTCAACGAAGCTTTCAAATCCGACCCCCGCGACAAGAAAGTTAATCTGAGTATCGGCGTGTACAGCACCGAAGACGGCAAAGTACCTCTTCTGCGCGTCGTTGCCGAAGCCGAGAAGAGAATCCTTGAAGCCGGCGAGCCTCATACTTATCTTCCGATCTCCGGTATTCCTACTTTTAACGCCGGCGTTCAGAAGCTGATTTTCGGTGCCGATTCTCCGATCATCAAAGAAAAGCATGCCGTTACCGTTCAATCTCTCGGCGGTACCGGTGCTCTTAAAGTCGGCGCAGACTTCCTTGCAGCTATTCTCAAAGATCCGGAAGCCGTTGTCAGCACACCGACATGGCAGAACCACGTTGCAATTTTTGAACAAGCTGGTTTCAAAGTCGGCAAGTATCCGTACTATGACAAAGAAAACAACGGCGTCGACTTCCCTGCCATGCTTAAGAGCCTCAGCGGTTTGAAAGAAAACACCGTTGTGATTCTGCATGCCTGCTGCCACAATCCCACAGGCTATGACCTGACTCAAGAACAATGGGCCCAGGTTGTTGACGTCTGCGTTAAGAACAAGCTGATTCCGTTCCTCGATATTGCTTACCAGGGCTTCGGTGACGGTCTTGAAGAGGATGCCGGCTCCATCCGTCAATTTGCCGATGCAGGCATTCCTTTCTTCGTCTCTAGCTCTTTCTCCAAGTCCTTCTCTCTTTACGGCGAACGTATCGGTGCACTGACCGTCGTCTGCAAAGACCAGGAAGAAGCCTCCCGTGTCCTGAGCAAACTGAAAGCTTTGATTCGTGCCAACTACTCCAATCCTCCCGCCCACGGCGCCAAGATTGTTGCTCGGGTACTCAATGATCCTGAACTCATGAAGCAGTGGCATGAAGATTTGGGCGAAATGCGCGAACGTATCAAAGAGATGCGTAAGGATCTGGCTTCCGAGCTCAAAGCACTCGGCGCCAAGAAAGACTTTGACTTTGTCACTCAGCAGAAGGGCATGTTCTCCTTCTCTGGCCTGAACCCCGAACAGGTTCAGCGTCTGAAAGACGAATTCGGCGTCTACATCGTTAAGAGCGGCCGTATGTGTGTTGCTTCTTTGAACAAAGACAACGTGAAATACACGGCAGAAGCCATTAAAGAAGTGCTCTAAGCTCTAAACTACGCGTTTCTACGGAAGGCTCCGAAAAAATCGGAGCCTTTTTACATTTTTAAATTTCCTTTTGAATCAAGGAGTTCATGAGAGAGTGAATATAAAAACAAAAAAGAATGAAAAAATTTTTAGTTTTTGATTTGCACGACTTCAAAAACTTGTATATAGTCTCGTCTTGTTGATTCCCCGATAGCTCAGTCGGTAGAGCGACGGACTGTTAATCCGCAGGTCGTTGGTTCAAGTCCAACTCGGGGAGCCAGAATTCTGAAAAGCGCATCGTAAAGAATGCGCTTTTCTTTTGCCAAAATTGGTTCGCACCGACTCCGCTTTCTCAAGTCGAAATCAAGCCGCCCATGTTTAGACGGACGGCCCATCGGAATCCTGAGATTAATTCTTCAGACAATCAGACATAAACTTCTTGCGAAGCTCGCCCTTCAGTGCTTTCTCTTTAGCCTCCTTGCTGCACTTGACCATTTTTTCCTGCTGTTGGGTAAGTTTCTTTTTTCCGTCATCAACTTTCTTGGACAAGCACTCCTTCATGAATTCCTTACGCTTATCGCCGTGAAGATCCTTAGCCGCAGCTTCTTTGCTGCAGTAAGACATCTTATTTTGCTGAGCGGTGAGATGTTCGGAAGTGTCTTTTGCGATGGCCGGATTCATGCATACGGCAAAACCCAGGAGAGAGGCAATCAAAACCAAACGTTTCATAATCAGTCCCTTAAAAGGTTGCAAAGAAGTTGATATCTCCTTTATAACTCTTTAGAGGTAAAAGCTTTAGGCAAAAATCCAAGATTGAGCATGAAAACTTCCGTGCTCATCTTCTTGCCAAGACGGGTAATTTCCTTCCTTTGCCTAATAGTCCTACCTCTAAATATCGGGTTTTTTCTGTCTCTTCTCCGAAAATCAGCGGTTTTTTCTCTCTAAAATAAGTTCATGTTCAGCGCGTGTTCTCGGCGAACCGCAGGCATTTTTACGGATAACCAATGAATACATCTGAATATTTAACTTTGATGAGGGATCGACTCACCGCAGCTTTCGATTTCAAAGAGCCGCCTCAAGGACTCAATCCTCAGCCGGCGCTTTGGGCAGTACATAATCGAACTTCAGAAAAGTACTTCCTCTCAAAAAGCATCTCGTTATACACAGTGAACAATGACGAGTATGTCGGGCTTTATGGCTGTACTGACAAAATCAAGGAAACAGACATCGAAGCCGTTTTCGAACAGTTCAAAAGACTGATTTCGGAACTACCGACGGACGAAAAGCATATGTCCTCAATTTTCACTGCGGCGTTGATTTCCAAAGAGGAAATTGACCTGAAGATTGTTGAGACGGCGTCTGCCAAAAAGTTTCATAAAGACTTTTGGTTCTCTCTTCGCGGTTGGGCCGATCTAGCCTTCATTTTGGTCGATCTTAAAAACGAAAAGATTTATTCCAATTCGTTCGGCAAAAGGACTGTTAGAAACTTCGGATTCCCCAAGAAGTCTGACTAATAGCTTTATTTAATTTATCTCAAACACCTAGGAATGGAAATGAACGGTTTTACCTTACTTATCGGCTCAGCGGTCATCTTTCTGATCGCCTATGTCGTTTACGGCTCCTGGCTTGCCAAGCAATGGGGCATCGACCCGAAACGCAAAACACCAGCAGAAACTCAGAAGGACGGCATTGACTACCTTCCGACAAAACCGGCTGTTCTTCTCGGTCACCACTTCTCTTCAATCGCAGGCGCCGGCCCGATCGTCGGCCCGATTACCGCGGCTGTTTTCGGATGGGTTCCCGTCACACTGTGGATTATCGTCGGCAGCGTCTTCTTCGGCGGCGTGCATGACTACGGTTCTTTGGTGGCTTCTTTGCGTCATAAAGGCAAGAGTATCGGCCAAATTATCGAAGCCAACATCGGTGAAAGAGCCAAGATTCTCTTCGCCATCTTTGCCTGGATTACATTGCTGGTTGTGATTGCAGCCTTCGCCAACATCGTTGCTGCTACTTTCGTGGCCAACCCTAGCGCCGGCACATCCTCCTTACTCTTCATTCTGCTTGCTGTCGCTTTCGGCCTGCTCGTCTACCGTACCGGCATATCTCTTTTCCTCGGTACAGTCCTGGGCCTCATCGGCATGGCTGCCGCTTTCTACATCGGTCATATCTTCCCGATCGTCCTTTCTAAAGACATGTGGCTCCTGATCATGATGGGCTACATCTTTGTTGCCTCCATCGCACCGGTTTGGATTCTTCTGCAGCCTCGCGACTACCTGAACTCCTTCCTGCTTTATCTGATGATCATTGCCGCCTTCCTCGGCATCTGCTTCTATCAGCCGACCATGGAGATTTCTCCGTTTGTAGGCTTTGATCTCGGGCACGGTCAGTGGCTCTTCCCGGTTCTGTTCGTTACTGTTGCCTGCGGTGCGATTTCCGGCTTCCATTCTCTGGTTAGCTCCGGTACCAGCTCCAAGCAGCTTGATAACGAAAAGAACGCCAAGCTCATCGGCTACGGCTCCATGCTGATTGAAGGCCTCCTGGCAATCTGCGCCATCATTTCCGTCGCTTACGTTGCTGCTGACAAACTGCCGGCTCTCCTGAAAGCCGGCGGCCCGGTCAACGCCTTCTCTCAAGGCACTGCAACCTTTATGACAGCGCTGGGTCTTGATTTCAATCTGTCTAAGGAGTTCGTTGCTCTGACGATTTCCGCCTTTGCGCTCACTACTCTTGACACCGCAACCCGTCTCGGCCGCTTCATCTTCCAAGAACTGGTTACACGTCCTGTCGAAAGCCGCAACGGCGGTAAGGAACAGCCCATCGCTGCTTTCCTCGGCAACCGTTACGTCGCAACGGCGATCACGATCGCTCTGGCCTGGTACATGTCCGTCGGTTCTTACCTCACGATTTGGCCGATTTTCGGTACTGCAAACCAGATGCTTGCCGCTCTGTCTCTGCTCGCTATCGCCGCATGGCTCAGAAAAGAAAACAGAAAGACATTCATGGTCACGATCCCGATGTACTTCATGTTTGCCGTCACCTTCTGCTCTCTTGGTCAGCTGATCTACGCCAACCTCGGCAAGAACTGGCTGATCGTCGGCATCTCCGCCGGTCTGGCTGTTCTGTCTGCAGCTCTGTTCATTGAAGCCTACCGAGTCTTCAGCAACGACAAAGGTCAGATCCCGAGTAACCTTAAAGCTCAAAATCAAGAGTAAGTCAGTAGTTACTCACTCCTAAAATTACGGCCTTCGCCTAAAAAGTGAAGGCCGTTTCGTTTAGGTTGCTTAGAAACACTGGGCCTTCTGCCAGACTATTCCTGGCTGAGAATTTCCGGATTCAGTATCTCCAACTCATCAATTAAAAAGCCCGCGACTGCAAACCGTTGTTTTCTCTTTAAAGCTCTTTCGGCCCATCATCGAGCCACTAGAGATGCTTTTTAGAGAGGCGGCTTGAAGCTCTTTGCTGTCATTGGACAACATACAAATGTCTCGAAAAACAACTCTGTTATAGAGGGGAAATTGGAAGAGCGTCCTTCCGACTCCAGCCAAAACAAAATTCTCGCCCAGAGCCTTCTGTAATCTGAACGGGAATTTAGCTTTTGTCGGTGACTGTCTCCATAGAACATCAAACAGCGAACAGAACAGTCATCAACAGAAATTAAGTCAAGGGAGCGAGCAGCGCTAAAACAATATTGGCAACCAAGAAGAAGACGATCGCAGAAAAATCAATGTTCTTCCAAACCGGAATAAATTTCTTAATCGGTGCCAGGAAGGGGTAGCAGAGATAACTCAGCGTACGGTAAAGAGCGCTTGTTTGGTTTACCCAAGAGAGAATGCAGAAAAGCAATGCGGCAAACATTGCAAGTTCAATGGCCCAGTACACCACCAGAACGGCGGAACCAAAGAAAAATGGGAAAAATCCCCCGGCCCCCGAGCCCATCAGCCAGTGGAAGAACTGATAAATGACGGCGACTAAGTAGCAGACAAAAATTGAAGGCCAGTCAATGGTCGGCGTTCTCGGAATGAATTTAGAGACCGAACCGACAGCCCACTGCGTCGTGGTATAGGCGAAAGAAGTGATCGGATCGTTTCCGGGAGCACGCAAAAACTTTAAATAAGCTCTTAACAAGAGCAGGCACGCGAAAACCGTGCAAAGAAGTCTAAGGGTTAATAAAAAAATCGCGGACACTTTCTGATCCTCTCGTTTTACTTGTTTTGTTGTTAATCATTCTAAATGAGGCGGCGGTCAACAATGCAGAATTTTGGCCTGAACCGCTCAATTAGACGTTTAGACGTAAGGAAAACACAACGGCTTACCGGTCGTGCAGAGACTCTCATACGTAAGCCAGTCGAAAGCAGGGCCCGGATCCGTCTTGCGAAGCGGTGCGATCATGGAATGGCCCGTGACGTATTTGATAGGATAAGCTTCGGCAAGTGCATCGGTGAGGCGCCCGAGCGTTTCATATTGCGCCTGCTCATAGGGCGCTGAATCTGTACCTTCCAATTCCACGCCGATCGAGAAGTCATTGCAGTTCTCACGGCCCTCGTAAGAGGAAACGCCGGCATGCCAGGCACGGTCCAAACAGGAAACGTACTGGAACAGGCGTCCACTCCGATCAATAAAGAAGTGTGAAGAAACGCGCAGTCCTTCTAAATCTTGGTAGGACGGATGCTTGCAGCAGTCAAGCGTTCCGCAGAAAAGCGCGTCGACATCTCCGGTTCCGAACTGGCCGGCTGGCAAACTGATGTTGTGTATCACCAGAAGAGAAATCTCCTCGCCTTCCGGCCGCTCGTTGAAATGCTCGGAGGGCCGAATTGCCGCTTCGTCACACCAGCCGTTAGGAAAAATTCGCATCAGTGCGCCTTCGGGCCTTTCATTGCGTGCTGGCGGCAGCAATAGTACTTCCCATTGCTGTATACAGCTTCACTGATCGGAACATACAAGCCGCAGTTCGCGCACGAAACCATCTTTTCGCCCGGCATATCGTTTTTGTGTTCCGCAAGATTGGCTTTTTCCTGTTTATCCAGGCGCTTTTCAAGCTGAATCTGCTTTAAGCGCATGGAACGCCAGGCAAAGTAAATAACGGCAACGATAAGAACAAAGAAAATGATCCTGGACATGACTTAGGCTCCCGGAACAACTTCCATAACAAAGCGAACGCCGATATAAGAAACCATCAGAACGCAGAAGCCGATAACGGTCCAAAGAGCGGCAAACTTTCCTCTCCAGCCTCTGAGATGATGTCCGAGAAGCAGGATTCCGAAGATGACCCAGGCCATGCAGGTGGTGACAGTCTTGTGGTCAAAACGGAAGGCTTGGCCGAAAAGTTCCTGAGAATAGACAGCACCGAACAGAATCGCAGCGGTCAGAACAATGAACCCGACCCAGATCAAACGGAAAAGGATTTTCTCCATTTCCATCATGGAAGGCATGTTGTCCAAAATATTGACGTGCTTTGCGCCCTCGTGAGTAACAAAGTCCTTGGCGCGGACTCTCTTATGAACGGCCATTAAAAGCAGTCCTTGGATAAGCGCCATCGTCATCACGCTGTACGCAAGAATCGCCAGAAGCAGATGCAGTCTGAAAGGGCCGCTCGCGGTTTCCGGCGCTAAGGGAGAACCAGGCAGCAGAAGCGGCAAAAGCATGCTAACCGCAGAAAGCGGCAGAACAAAAACCAGCATGGCGCCGATCTTAGAGAAGAAACTTTCCAAGAGCAGCAGGAACGTGCAGGTGAACAGCGTAATCGTCAGCGCTAGCGCCATTCCAAAGTGCGGAGTCCCGTACAGGAACAAAGCCTCGTAAATCAGGTAAGCCTGGATCATAAGACCTGCGCAAATCAGGGGGCGAATCCAGAATTTCTCCGTAGGTTCAGGCTCTTGCAACGTTTTGTAAATTCCGAAGGCTGCGGCTAAATACAATACGGCCGCAAAAACGTAAAATATGGCATTCAATGTCATCGTTACGACTCTTTTTTATATAGTTGATCGTATTGTATGACTTAACTCTTTCCTTTGAATTAATGTAATGCTCGATTCTCTTACTCAGCGTCTTACCAAAGTCGTCAAAACCATTCGCGGACAAGCTCGTCTGACCGAATCCAACATGCAGGACATGCTGCGTGAAATTCGTATTGCCCTCCTCGAGGCAGACGTTGCCATTCCCGTGGTCAAAGATCTCATTGCAAGAATTAAAGAAAAAGCCCTCGGAACCGAAGTTCAGACAAGCTTAACTCCGGGCCAGGCATTGGTCGGCATTGTTCACGACGAATTAACAAAAGTTATCGGCGGAGAGGATCCTGAAAATGTTCGCGAGATCAACCTCGCTACCCAGCCTCCCGCAATCATCCTGTTAGCCGGCCTTCAAGGTGCCGGTAAAACGACGACCGCCGGCAAGCTCGGTAAATGGCTCAAAGAAGAAAAGAAGAAAAAAGTTCTGACAGTTTCCGCCGACGTGTACCGTCCTGCCGCTATTGATCAGCTGCAAACAGTTTCTCAGCAGGCCAACATTGACTTCTTCCCGAGTACCCCGAACGAAAAACCGCTCGATATTGCCCGCAAGGCCCTCGAATACGCAAAGCTTCATTACTACGACGTGCTCATCGTCGATACGGCCGGTCGCTTAGCGATCGACGAGCAGATGATGAATGAGGTCAGCGATCTGGAAAAATTCTTAAATCCAATCGAAACCTTCTTCGTGGTCGACGCCATGGTCGGTCAGGACGCAGTCAACACCGCGAAAGCCTTCGGCGAAAAACTTCCGCTAACCGGCGTGATTCTGACTAAGGTCGACGGCGACTCCAGAGGTGGTGCAGCGCTTTCCGTTCGCATGGTCACCGGTAAGCCCATCAAATTTATGGGCGTTGGTGAAAAACTCAACGGTTTCCAGCGTTTTGATCCGCAGGCCATGGCCGGACGAATCCTCGGCATGGGCGACATCGTTTCTCTTGTCGATGAAGTCCGCAAGAACGTGGATATCGAAAAAGCCCAGAAGTTCGCTGAAAAAATGCGTAAGGGCGACGATTTCACACTCGAAGACTTCAAGGATCAGCTCGCTCAGGTCAAAAACATGGGCAGTTTCTCTTCCTTAATTGAGAAACTGCCGGCACAGTTCGCCCAAGCTGCCGGCCAGGTTGACGACGAACAGGCTAAGAAACAGCTCGCCCGTACTGAAGCCATCATTGATTCGATGACACCGCATGAACGCAGAAAACCCGAAATCATCAAAGCAAGCCGCAAGCGCAGAATCGCTGCCGGCGCCGGCACTACCGTTCAGGAAGTCAATCGTCTGCTCAAACAGTTTGAGCAGAGCCGCGAAATGATGAAGATGATGAAAAAAGGCGGCATGGGCAAAATGATGCGCGCTTTCAGAAGCCTTAGCGGCCGCTTCCCGGGTATGGGCGGCATGGGCGGAGGCTTCTAGTGAGCCAAAAGGCTGTTCGTATTCTCGGAATTGACCCGGGGCTTAATCACACCGGCTACGGCTTTGTAGATTTTGTACCCGGTCATTTCACCTATGTCGCCTCCGGTGTTTTGAATGTACCCGCAGGCGAACTTTCCGACAGACTGGGATTCATTTTTAAGTCCTTGTCGGCTTTGATCGAGGAGCATCATCCGAATGTCGCTTCGATTGAAAAAACTTTCTTGAATACGAATGCCCAGTCCAGCATGCTGCTGTCACACGCAAGAGGCGCTGCGATGTGTGCTGTCGCATGTCACTCTATCCTATGCAAAGAAATCAGCACTCGCGAGATTAAAAAATCCGTAACCGGCTACGGCGCCGCTGACAAAGAACAAGTGCAGCAAATGGTTCTAAGGCATCTGAAGCTTGAGGACACGCGCTTCAGTCCGGACGAGTCGGATGCTCTGGCAACCGCGATCTGCTACGGCAGCTCCAGTATCCTGCTCGGCCTCGTACCGACACTCGGAACCAAGGCCGGCAGCAGCGGAACCGGTGTATCCCGCAGAGGCTCAAGTGCTCGCCGCTCAAGAAACGAGTGGACGAAACGTTATGAAGGAAAGGTCTAACTAATGATTGCAACCATTCGAGGAAAAATTCTTCAAAAAAATCCTCCGCAAGTTGTTATTGAGTGCGGCGGACTGGGCTACGAGATCGATGTCCCGATGTCCACTTTCTACAATCTTCCGAACATCGGCGAAGAAGTGTTTCTGGAAACCGTCATGATCGTTCGTGAAGATGCGCAGCTGCTTTACGGCTTTTTAACTTCTCAGGAAAAATCAGTGTTCCGGCAGCTTCTGAAAGTGAGCGGCATCGGTCCGAGAATTTCGCTCGCCATGCTCTCCTCTATGTCTGCAGAAGATATCGGAAACGCCATTGCCAATAATGAAATCGGACTTTTGACGATGGTTCCCGGCATCGGTAAGAAAACGGCCGAACGTCTCGTTCTTGAGCTGAAGGACAAGATGGTCGTCACTTCTGCGCCCACGGTTTCTTCCGTTCAGACAGAGGTCATCCAGGCTTTGGTTGCGTTGGGTTTCAGCGAACGCGAAGCTCGCGGCGCTGCGAAAAACGTCCCTGCAGATGCCGACGCCTCCGAAGGCATTCGTCTCTGTCTGCGTCAACTTGCTCAGAAAGGTTAATCCATGGCGGACAGCAATTCGATTCTTTCCTCTGAAAGAAAAGAAAAAGAAGAAGTCATCGACAAGGCCCTTCGTCCGACACGTCTCAAAGACTATGCCGGCCAAGACGGTATTCGTGAGCAGTTAGATCTGTTCATCACGGCTGCACGCAATCGCGGAGAAGCTCTGGATCACGTTTTGCTCTTCGGCCCTCCGGGCTTAGGTAAAACGACACTGGCAAACATCATCGCCAACGAACTCGGCGTCAAGCTTCGTCAAACGTCGGGCCCTGTTTTAGAAAAGGCCGGGGACTTGGCTGCCATGCTTACAAGTTTGGAGCCGCATGATGTTCTCTTCATTGACGAAATCCATCGTCTCTCGCCGGTCGTCGAAGAAATTCTTTATCCGGCCTTAGAGGACTTCAAGCTCGACATCATGATCGGCGAAGGCCCTGCTGCCCGTTCGATCAAAATCGATCTTCCGCATTTCACGCTTGTGGGTGCCACGACACGTGCAGGTTCATTGACCAAACCGCTGCAGGATCGTTTCGGTATTCGTGCCCAGCTTCAGTACTACTCGCCTGAAGACCTGACAACCATTGTGCTGCGCTCCATGCACCTGCTAAATATGCCGGCAGATAAAGGCGCAGCCGGTGAGATTGCACGCCGCTCCCGCGGTACACCTCGAATCGCAAACAGATTGCTTCGACGTATTCGCGACTTTTCCGAAGTCCGTCATCAGGGTCAATTGTCCGAACAAATCGCAAAAGACGCCCTTACCATGCTAGAAGTCGATCCGATCGGCTTAGACAGCCTCGACTGCCAATTCCTGCTTGCGATCATTGAAAAATTCCAAGGCGGTCCCGTCGGTATCGAAAACCTGGCTTCCGCTGTCGGTGAGGAGTCTGATACGCTTCAAGATATGGTCGAGCCTTATCTGATCAAAGAAGGTTTTGTTCAGAGGACACCAAGGGGACGCGTGGCGACACCGCGCGCATACAGCCATTTCGGGCTCGATAGAAAACATAAAGATTTGGGATTTTTATTCGATGACGACCAATATTAGTTCTTACAACTTGTCCGAGCGTCAGGTGCAGCTGGACTTGTCCGTTCTTCCCTACGATTTTGAAGAGAACGTCAAGACATTGAGCGAACAAGCGCGTCAGGCCTGGAACGACGTTCAAGATTTGGAAGCTTCTGCCTGCCCTGACAATAAGGCTCAAATCACGATCACGATGCACCCGTCCTTTGCTTCTCAGATTTACTTCCCTGAGGAGTTTTTGCTTGTCATGGGATTGGACTGCGTCGGCGTACGTCAGGTTCAGTGCTTCCCGCGCGACACTTCAAGCTGCGATACTGAAGACGGAGAAATTACCGTTGCGCTCGTCTGCGTCGGAAAGAGACAGGACATCCAGGCCATTCCCGGCAAACTGGAAAAAGTTGTCTCAGACACACTCGTCGGAAAACAGATTCGAACCATTGAAAGTATTGAAGCCGTCTCTATCTATGACCGCTTGGATATTCCCAACGATTACTTCGAGGACCATTTCTTAGTCGGTGTTTATGTGACGCCCGGAAAAACAATCGAAGAATCCAAGGAAGACTTTAAAAATTACGCTCAGAAAAACGATCTTGAAGTACACCCCAACTTCTTAGTCGACAAGGACGGTGTCTTCTATGTGCTTCTGCGCGGTGCCCGCTACAAACTCGATGCTATCGGCGACTACGCCTACACCTTCTGTGTACGTGTCCCGCCGCTGAAAAAAGCCTGACTCAGCGCCACACAACTAAACTAAAACGTCGGCTTTTCCTTTTAGGAGGGTCCTCAGTGATTTCTACTTTTTACTCGAACTCGTTCGAAGTTCTTCGAACGGTTCTTGCCACAAAAATCGGTTTTAATCTGGAGGACCTGCGAAACAGTAATGCCTCCTTTTTTGAGCAAATCAAGGTTATCGTCCCGACGCCGATGATCGAGGACAACCTCAACCGCTTCTTCGCGGATCACTTCGGAGCCACTCCGGGGATTGAATTCTCTAACGTAGCCAGCTGGATGTTCAAAGTTCTCGGACAGTCTCTCTCCAACGCTGAAACATCTCAGGTCATGGACTGGACTTTTTACGAGATCCTGCGTCAAAAGCAAAACAAAAAGGCTTTCCCTGAAGAAGAAAAGCGTCTTTATGAATACATTCAGACATTGGACCCCGTCGGTGTGTTGGAATTTGCCCGTCATCTGAACACAGTTTTCATTACTTACGGTTCCTATCGCTTTGACTGGCTGCAACAGTGGGCTTTAGAGAAATTCAAATTCAACCATAAGGTACACCCGCTTCCGGTACCAAATGCAAAGGCAGAAGAAGAGCGATTGAAGAAAAACGCTGACTTTTTGTGGCAAAAGCGTCTTTGGCAAGAATTAATCGAACAGACCGGCGCAGAAAGCGAAGGAAAAATCTTCGGGTGGCTTGAAAATACTATTGAGCGAATCCGGAAGAACAAACCGGTTGAGAACAGTCTTCCGATTCATCTTTTTCTGCCGTTCTCGATTCCGCCTAACTTACTGCCTCTGATTCGAGCTTATGAAGATTCTCCTGCAGAGCTTAATCTGTACATTCTTAATCCGTGCGCCGAGTACTGGTTTGAGTCCGTTCCGAAAGCGCAGTTCGACTGGTCCGAGAATTTCAAAGTCGACAACAGCTGCCTGAACTATCTGTTGACAAATGCAGCAAGCACGAGAGCCGCTATTGACCGATTGGACAGCTTCCTTTTTTCCGAGGAAGAAGCTTCGGCAATCGAAACGGATATCTCTGATAAAGACAAACAGAACCGTCAAAAGGCATTCGTCAAACAGCCGGGGTCTCGGGAATTTGTAACCTCAGAAAAAACTTTCGACCATTCCGAAGAAGAAATAAAAACCAAGGTTAGTGCCGAGACAGCTTCCGCATATCTGGAGTATCCCTCCAAGTCGTTTCTGCATAGCTTTCAAAACTCCATTCTTAGAATGGACAGCACGCTGCTGCCCATTGAGCCTGCCGAGAAAGATGTCAGTCTTCGCATTCTCAAGGCGCCCTCTTTTGTCCGAGAAGTCGAAGCCACCATCGACATTCTCCAGAATTGGCTCACAGATAAAAAACGCGGCCTAAAACCTTCCGATGTTTTGGTCGTAGTTCCGGACATCGAAAAGGCAGCTCCTATCATTGAAGGCGTCATGGCATCACTGCCGAAAGATCTTTATATCCCTTGGAAGATCATCGGTCTCAGCGAAGAAAAACAGAATGCGCTTGCAGATGCGTTTGTGGGCTTGGGCAAACTCTTGATGTCCGATTTCTCAGCCAGAGAATTCTTTGATTGGCTGGAGAAACTCCCCGTACAACAGCAGTGGGACCTGTCCTTAGACGACATCTCTGTCATTCAGACTTGGCTTTATTCTGCGGGATACTCTGTCGGAATCGATCATGAACAGCTCGCGGCGCTGAATTTCACTGACGAAGACACGTCCTTTCAGGACGCCATGGAACGGCTTTCTCTCGGCTTTTTCCTTGATGAAGCTTCCCCTCTGCCCTTCAAGAGTGTTCTTCCTATTCGAGGAGATGAGGAAGCCGGTTTTGATGTCGTTTCCGACGGCTCGGGCCGCTTGCTCCAAGCGCTTTCTCAACTTTATCTGAACCTTGCCGATCAGCGTCGTGAACTGCTCGCTTCCGAATTTGCACTCCCCGCAGAGGCCTGGAGAGAAGCTCTGTTAGGTATGAAAGAGCGTTTCTTCGGAAACAACTGTGATCCTGAAGAGTCCTATAACTTCTCAGAAATCATCGAGACAGTCTGCAAAGGCATGGCTGCCGCTTTCGGCGGCACGGAAAAAACCGTCAGTTTCGATGTTGTATTAAGCGAGCTGCGAAGTGAACTCTCCAAAACAAAGCGCGATGTACCGAGCTCCGGAACGATGACCTTCGCATCCATTTCACTTGCCAGAGGAATACCCTACAAGGTCATTTGCTGTTTGGGTTTCGATGAGAAAAGCGGGTTCCCGGGAACACCTAAGTTTGAAGAATTTGACTTGACCAAGGATCACCGCCGCCGCGGTGACCGAGACGCAAGAAAGGACAATAACGCTGTCTTCCTTGACACGCTTCTCAGCGCTCGAGAAAACCTTTTGATTTCCTACACAATCGGAACGAAACCGCAAAGCGAAAATAATCCGTCGCTCGTCATTGATAATTTCAAGAATTACTTCCTTTCTCATGCCATGAGCGTAGGGATGGAGGACGGCACAGCTCAGGAAAAGGCAGACGAGCTTTGGAAGAGCATCGTAACTAAGGTTCCTTTGAATCGCTTCTCCATGAGAAATTTCTTAGAGGAAGCAAAATCTCTAGACAAACGAGAAAACAACTTGTTCTGGAAGAGCCCTCGGAAAGACGTCCTCGATTCAATCGAACATGCCTATAGGAACCCGGGCGCCAAGGAACCGATGTTTGCCAACACCGAGATTCCTGCTGAGAAACTTCCCAAAACGATGCAGCACCCGGTGCTCCGCGAACTGCAGGTTAATTTCCTCATAAAGTTCCTGACCTCTTACAACGAATGGGCGGCAACGCTGCTCAAGCTTGAATCATCAGATTTCGAAGCCGACGAAAGAATGATCGTCCCTTCTAAGGACGACAAGCTTATGCACTCAGAGGTCAGCCGAAAATTTCTTTCTTTGCTTGAGAATAACTTCTCTGATCAAGAGGCGCTCAATCTTTTGAACCTTAATCCGAAGTACGGCATTGAAAGTGTCCGACGTGCGGTTCTCAGTTTTGAAACCTCAGAGGTTGCCGACGCTCACGCCGCAAGGAAACAATTTGAGGAGACTGAGACTTTAAAACCCCTCTCGGCGGGACTTGATTATCGAGTTCCGACTGCAGTTTCTAGCTTCGTCAATCGGCTCACAGACAAAACGGATCTCTTCCTTTGGAAAACGGAAGATGAGTCCTTGCGCGTCAAGCTCGGCGTCTTTTGCTCTGCGTCGGAACAAAACCGAGAAGTATTGCGCCAAATTATTTGGACCGAAGCCGGGGAACCCTACGATTTACTCATCTTTAACGAAAGTTCAGACACAGATCATTTCGTCATTTCTTACTCTTCGATTATTCAGAACCATGGCGGCGAACCGCTTAAAGCGTTCTTGAGGTTATTTGAGTGTCACTGCAAGCACGCACTTGGAATGAATGCCTCGGATGACGCACTGCTTTGGCAGGGTGTCTCAGAGGAAAGCGTAAGAAAAGCTGCTGATTTATCTAAGGCTCTCAAAGAAGAACTCAGCGATTACTACAAACTCCTCAAAGGTGATGGCAGAAAGAAAGACATCTACCTTTCAGAAGCATTCGAAGCGTTAATTGAATTCATTCAAAAACTTAAACCTTAATCGGAGTATTTATGCTTTATAAAGAATTTGATGCTGCCACAACGCCGATTGAGGGGCGCATGCTTTTGGAAGCCAGCGCCGGCACCGGAAAAACGTATTCCTTGATGCGAGTGCTGCTCAGGCTTTTAGTCGAGAAAGGAATCGAACTAGATCGTATTTTGGTCGTGACATTCACGAATGCAGCCACTGATGAGTTGTCCTCTCGTTTGCGCAGCAACCTGACGGAACTGATTGAACAAATTAGGCTGAACAAGAGCGGAAGCTTCAACGATCTGCTGGATAGTTGGGGAGAAAAGAAATATTCTCAGGACATAATTCTTGAAAAACTGCAAACAGCGCTGAATAAGATTGACGACGCTGCCATTTTTACTATTCACGGCTTTTGCCAACGAATCCTTCAGGACTTTGTCTTTTCTTCAAAGGGAAACTACGACTTTGAGATCGGAGATGATTCAAACGCTAAAGATAAAGCGCTGAGTACTTTTCTTCGTACAAACCTTCCGAAGGCCTATCCAGGCTACCCTACGGAACAACTGTCTCTGGCTCGAGACATTCCTTGGGAAGATATTCTGACAACTGCTGCCGGTTTGAGCAGAAGCAAGCCGCTCACCCGGCAAATGAAGCTGATGAAAGATGCGAATCAAAAGCCCGAAGACGAAACCACTCGGTTTTTTGAAACTTTCATTGATCAGGCAACAAAACTCTACGAAGAAAACAAGAAAGATGAACGTCTTTTTACGTTCGATGACCTGCTGATCGAAGCAGAAGAACGCATTGTTAAAGATCCGGAATTCACCAAGGCAATTCAGAACCTTTACGGCGCTGCTTTGATTGACGAATTTCAGGATACGGACCCGATTCAATACTCGATTTTCAAACACCTGTTCTTAGAGGATCCGGAGAACTCCAAACCCGTTATCTTTGTCGGTGATCCGAAACAGTCTATTTATCGCTTCAGGAACGCAAGTCTTGAAACGTATCTGTTAGCCAAAAACGAAATCAACAACCCTTATCAGTTAGTAAAGAATTATCGTTCTACTCCTGGGATCATTGCCGGAGTTAATGCGTACTTCAATCCGGAAGGGAAAGGTTCCCGCGGCGGCTTTTTGAATCAGGCCCTTTCTTATTCGCCGGTGAAGTTTAATAAGAAAAAACTACCGCTCCTCTTAGAGAAAGACGGCAAAGTCGAACCCCTTTCCTCTTTCGCTTTCTGGTCCAATGCCGACACTAAGGCCTTGTCCAATGCAGAGACACTTCGCGATATGGAGGCTATTGCCATCGCAGAGGAAATCGAATCCTTGCTAAAGGAAAATGTCCTCTATGACGGCCGGAGACTGAGACCCAGCGATATCGCGATTTTGGTTGCAAAGCGCTTCCATGCTGACAAGGTTATTGAAGAGCTGCGCAGGCGGGGCATTCGCACCCTTCGGTCTTCGAATGAAAATGTCTTATGTTCCAAAGAAGCGCACGAACTTAAGAGCGTTCTAGAGGCTATGTACGATCCGAGAGATACTCGTCTTGTGGCTGCGGCTCAGGCAACCAGGATTTTCGGCGACTCGCTGAATGACTTATTGAATAACGATGCGGCCTCCGCGCAGGCACGTCTGTTATTGGAAAACTCAGCAAAAATCTACGAGAAGAGCGGAATTATCGCTGCTGTTTCGAACCTATTTGCCGGCGCCAAAACCGAAGAGCGTTTACTGCAATACGGAGGAGAACGCGCCCTCACGAATTATCAGCACATCTTGGAGCTTCTTCATCAGCAGCACAACACCATTGATAGTCTTCAGGGACTGCTGCGCTGGTTAAAACAAGAACAAAAAAAGAGCAACGACAGCTACACTCTGAGACGTGAAACCGATTCCGATGTTGTTCGAGTTGAGACTATTCACAGCAGTAAAGGCCTTCAATACCCTGTTGTTTATTACCTTGACCGGCCGATAAGCTTTTCCAAAGGTCAGAAATTTAGAGATGATGCGACAGGCGTCATTACCTTCTATGAAACCGAACAGAAGGCACCGGACGACTTCATTGAGAAATCATATGAGGAGTCCATGAGACTGCTGTATGTCGCTATGACGCGAGCCACAGCAAGGGTGGTTCTTCCCTATTTCTTCAAGAAAACTAAGAACGGAGCGCCTCACGGCAGCGTCGGCGGAAAAAATCCGCTTGCTCAGGCTATCAGTGGAGAAACGTCCGGCGGATTGGCCATTATTGGCGGTTTAAACCGACTGCGGGAGGCTTTGAGCCCGAAGGAAGCGTCGGCAAGAGAAGTCAGAAAGGCCTTGCTTGACGGAATTTCCGAGTACAACAAGAACAGCGCACATCCTCTCATGCTCTCTGAGAAAGCTTTAAATGCTTACACTCCTTTTGAGATCCGTTTTGACTTCGAACCCGGCAAATATGGAGACTCCGAAGTCTCCTTCAGACAACCGCCGGAGCATCTTGATCTCAGAGCCGGTCGCGGTGAGAAGCAAAATCGTTCTTGGATTTCTTCCAGTTTCACAAGCTTGTTGAGGACCATGGAAGCACAGGACTCCGCCGTCATCACTGATGAGTCGGAAGCTCTTGAGTCAGAGGAAACTGTCGCGGAATCGAAAGAAGAGGACGTATTGGAAGTCCTCAAAGGCACCCAAAGCGCTGCCGAATTCGGCACGAAAGTCCACGAATTATTAGAAAAGATTTTCGACAAAAATTTCCATAACTGGAAGAACAGAGTCTACAAATTTTTAGATGATCGTTTTAAGGGTTATGTCGCCCCAGAAACTGAAGAACGAAAGGCCGAAATCGAGACTAAAACGGAAGAGTTCTTCGAAAATTTATTCGAAGCAAAGATTCTGCCCTCCGCGCCGGGCTTCCATCTCTCTCAGCTTTTTAAAAATCTTAAAGATTGCCGTCCGGAATTGAAATTCATGCTTTCCGTCGGAGCTCCGATAAAGGGCAGAGAACGTCTGACGGCGAGTCTTTTGGCTGAAACGCTAACGGCCTTTGATTCTCGTTATAAAGACTTTCATTTGTCAGAACTTGATATGCGCGGTTATCTCACGGGCTCCATCGACTTAGCTTTTGCCGCTGACGGCAAATATTGGGTCATCGACTGGAAGACGAACAAAATTGATTACCGCAACAACACTCCTGAGCTCTATACGCCGGAAGCCGTGAACGCCTTGATAAAAAATAATCACTACGAGCTTCAGTTGGCGCTCTATCTCGTTGCGCTCAAACGAATGCTCGAAGTTCGTTTAAATCTGCCGGAAGGTACGGGTTATAAAGCCATCGGAGGGGCGGTTTACTGCTTCCTGCGCGGCATCGACAGGAATGCGCGTGGAACGTACTTTGAACGTCCAAAAGATGCCCTTATCGAATGTTTAGACGACTTCCTGAAAAACGGATTCAGTCGCGAACTCCTGGAATCTCGTGCCAAAGGAGCAGTTTGAAATGATTTCGCAAAACCAAAATTCATTTGAAAACCTCGGCACCATTCTGCTTGACCTTTTAACTCGTCGAGGAAAAACCATTACAGAAGAGCTAAGAGACGCATTGGCGTTCTTCATGCTGCATCTCGGACAAGCCGAACACCTCGGAGGTTTATGTGCCGAGCTTGATGCAACGCCGCAAAATAAAAAGTACGCGGAGCTGCTCAGGGAAGCTGAGCTGCTAACAGACAGCAGCAACAAAATTGCTGACGAACCTAACAACCTTTCTGTCGCTCCTACGCCTTTTCTTCTTGACGAGAGCGAACCGAAAAAGCTGAGAATTTATTCCCGCCGCAATTTTTGCTCTGAAAGCCGTTTGGCCGCAGGTATTCACGGTATGTGCTCTACAAGCGCCAGCGACGTCAACGAGGTAAAAGAGGCCTTAGCACAGCTGGAACAGACGTTAAAGAATGCACGAGAAAACGGCGACAAGAAAGCCTACTCTTTAAATCCTCTGCAGCTGGAAGCCGCCGAACTTGCAGTTTCGGAGAAATTCTCCGTTATTTGCGGCGGTCCCGGTACCGGCAAAACAACCACCGTTGTGAAATTCATTGAAGCCTTTTTGGAAATACATCCGAAGGGCATCATTCAAATGTGTGCCCCAACCGGAAAGGCCACAAGTCGTCTTCTTGAATCCGTAAAAAATCAAGCGGATGCCGGTCCGTCCTCTGCACCTTACTACCCTGCCGTTCGCAAGGCCCTTGCGGAAGATAGACTGACTTCTTTGACGATCCATAAATTGCTCGTCACGGATTTATCCAACGGCAAACGACCTTCAGCAGACAATCCGATCGAAGCAGATCTGCTAATCGTGGATGAGAGCTCAATGATTGACTCCGCCCTTGCGTTAAAACTTATCAGATCAATTGATCCAACCAAAACGCAAACTGTGTTTTTAGGCGACAAGCATCAGCTGGCAGCCGTCGGACCTGGTTCGGTGTTTGCTGACATCTCCGACAATTCGGGTGTTTTGAAAGGCCACATTGTTGAATTAAAAGAGAGCATTCGCTTCAACGACAAATCCGCTATCGGCAGATTGGCGCAGCGCATGCTGGCCTTCGAAGAAGGAAGAGAAGCCGGCATTTCGGACTTTATTTCAGAAGTTGAGTACACGGACGATCAACCTTTTGAAGGATTTAAAGATACCGGCGTGTTTTTCAAATCTGCAGGTAGAAATCTTCCTCTGCAGGCTCAGAAGTGGTTAGAGGAAAAACTCGATTCCTACTGCAACGCAGTCGAAAACTTAAACCTGACTTTAACTTTGAACGATAAAAACGAAGTGGATTCAAGATCAGCCAACTTCGAAAACCTTCCTAATGATGTACAACAAGCTCTTAAAGACGTCTGGAACGAACTGAGTACTTTCCGTCCGTTGTGCGCACAACGTGAAGGTCCGACCGGCGTCAATGCCGTCAATGATTATTGCGAAGATTTTGTTAAAACGGCTTTCATAGTTCCATCCGCAGACGACATGTACAACGGCAAGGTCATCATTGTTCGTCAAAACGACTCCGGCCTTGGTGTCGCCAACGGCGACGTCGCTGTTATTTTCGGCTTGAAGACGGCTGATTCCGACAAACCGATGTGGTATGCATTCATCGGTGATCTGAAGAAAATCGTTCCGGCTCAGCTGCTGCCGAAATATGACACCGCCTTTGCAATCACCATCCATCAATCGCAGGGTTCCGGCTTCCGTGATGTAGCCATCTTCCTGCCAACACTAAGTGCCGGAAGTGATGCTGCCTCTTTATGCACGCGCGAACTTCTTTATACCGGCATTACTCGCTCGGAAAAAACGTGCCAGATTTTCGGGGCTAAGGATGCCCTAGACATGTCGTTAAAGACCGTCACGCAGCGCAGCGGAGGACTGCCTCAGCGGCTTAAAGAACGTTTCAGCGAACAAGGATAATTTCTCTTTCTGAGGGAAGAAGCCGAGCCGGTTAATCGAACCGAATCGGCTCTTCTCTTTCTTGAACTATGACAGATAGAAAATCAGTTCCTCAAAAACAGGAGCTCCGCCCAAATACTAAAGAGCAAATGCTCAAACGCTTTAAAGAAAATTTAAACACCTTCAAAAAGACGTTTGATTATCTCAAAGACAAATGAGTACACCATTAGATATTGATGCGGTGGTCTTGATCAACGAAGCTCTCACCGGCAATCGCTGCTCAGAAGAAAGAAAACAGCGAGTAGGCGGATGTCTGTCCAGCTATTCCTATTACGACACCGTCAGAGAGCAGATAACAAGCATCGTCGTCAGCCTTCTCAAAGGTCATTTCTTTCAGGACGGCAACAAAAGGACGGCGCTGGCGATTTACTTGGATCTGTGCCAAAACAATGGAATCAAGTTCTTGTCGGATCAAGACCGCTTAGGCGATGTTTTAATAGACATCGCTGCCAACCAGCGAGGCATCACTGAAAACACACGATTGCTCTTTCCGGATTAAAAAAGAAGTACCTCCTCGAGTTTGGCCTTTTAACAGTCTAATTTCCAAAAAAGACGTTTTCTTTGACACCAAGAATCCCAATACTTAAAAGATAGATCATCTTTAATTCGGTCTTTTAAAAACAAAAATCCCCTCCAAATTTTTATTTCATCTTTCGCTTATTTCGCTAAAACAGGCCGTTACTCTATCCGGATTGAAAAGAGAAACTCGTTCTCAAGCTCGTCTACTCACGATATATGTTCAATACTTGTTCAATCGTGTTCAATTTCTGCTCAATTCTCAAAAATTGAGGCTTTCTTTGACAGCAAAAATACCAATACTTAGAGGTTAAACTATCTTTAATTCTATCCTTTAAAGATAAAACTCCCCTCTGAATTTTTATTTCGTCCTTCGCTGAATTTCGCTAACAGAGCCTAGAACGTCTTTCCGTATCCAGACGCGTCTTTCGGCTTTGTGGGAACTTCTTGTTCTTACTTCAGAGAGTCGAAATTCGGAACTGCTTCCAGCAAGCGACAGGTGTAAGGATCTTTCGGACGATTAAGGATTTCTGCCGCCGATCCTGCTTCTACCACTTCTCCGGACTTCATCACAATGACTTCATCGGCAAGGTAACGAACGACGCCGAAGTTATGAGTGATGAACAAGTACGAGATATCTCGGCTTCTTTGGATTTCGTTCAAAAGATTCAGGATTTGGGCCTGCACGGAAACATCCAAAGCCGATGTCGGTTCATCACAAATCAGAAGTTTGGGTTCGACCACCAACGCACGAGCTATCGCCAAGCGCTGTCTTTGTCCGCCCGAGAACTCATGCGGATACCGATTCAATGAATCGGAACGAAGCCCGCAAAGACCGATGACATCTTCAATTCTTCCGAGCGCTTCACTCGCAGGAATATCAGGGTGCAGGCTCTCCAACCCTTCAAGCAGAATTTCCTTAACACGCATTCTCAGATTCAAACTGGAGAATGGATCTTGGAAAATAACCTGCATATCGACGCGGGCTTGTCGAAGATCGGGACCGTTCAAGCTGCCTAAGTCTTTTCCGTTCAAGAGCGCAGAACCAGTGATTTTTGCCTGCAGTCGGAGAAGTTGGAGGATGCCTCGGGCCACCGTGGTTTTGCCGCTGCCGCTTTCTCCGATCAATGCCGTTGTCAGCCCTCTGCGCACATCGAATGAGACATTGTTGACGGCTTTGGCGTATTCCGTCGGACGCAGAAAACCGCCGCGAATCGGAAACCAAACGCTGTAATTCTTGACTTCAAGAATGCGAGGCACATCTTTCTGCTCTCGCTCAACAACAACGTCACTTCGCGGAAGTTCGACCGGATCATTTTCAGGAAACAGGCAGCGAACTTTTCGGTCTCCAATCTCCTGCAGGACAACTTTATGCTGAGAACATTCGGGACGAGCTTTTTTACAGCGCTCGGCAAATCGGCATCCATGGAACTCTCGATTCAAGCGAGGAACCATGCCCGGTATTGCCTCGAGCATCTGGCTCTTTTGCTTTCCTTCAGGAAGCGCCTTCAAAAGATTGCGCGCATAAGGATGCAATGGCTTGGAGAAGAACTCACGTGCTGAAGCTTCTTCCACCAGCTCACCGGCATACATCAGCCCTACCCTGGCTGCGACCTGAGCCACAACAGCCAAATCATGTGTAATCAGCAGAATGCCGATGTTTTCGGTTTCCTTGAGATGCTTTAAAAGATCAAGAATCTGAGCTTGAACGGAAACGTCCAGCGCCGTCGTCGGTTCGTCTGCAATCAAATAGTTCGGCTCGGCCGCTAGTGCAATAGCGATCATAACGCGCTGCTTTTGACCGCCGGAGAGTTCAAACGGGAATGATTTCATTCTGCGTTCGGGCTCAGGGATTCCGACTTTTTTCAGCCAGTCGAGTGCTTTTGCTCGCGCTTCTTCGCCGCGCAGCGGTGTATGAAGAAGAATTGTCTCGACAATTTGATCCCCGACAGTCATCACCGGGTTTAACGACGTCGCCGGTTCCTGGAAAATCAAACTGATCTTGAAAGAGCGAATATTGCGCATCGCAGCTTCCGGCAAACCCATGATTTCTGTTCCGTCAACGGTAACAACACCGCTCGAGACTCGTCCGGAGCTCGGAAGCAATCTCAGCAGAGAAAAAGCCGTCATAGATTTGCCGCACCCGGACTCTCCGACTAAAGCGCAGATTTCGCCTCGATTAAGCGTCAGGCTCAAACCGTCTACAACGCGAACCGTATCCTCGGAAGTGAGGATTTCAGTCACCATATTAGAAATACGGAGCATTACTTTTTCCTCCCGATTTTGAGGACCAGTCTCGGGTCAAATGCTTCCCGAACGGCAGACGCAAACAAGTTGGCAGACAACACAAGTGTGAGCATGAAAGTGAAAGCCGCGCAAAGGTTCCACCAGACAACCGGTGTGCGGGAAAGTTCAAGACGTCCGGCATTAATCATGGAACCGAAACTGTGTGTCGTCGGATCAACGCCGACACCGACGTAAGAAAGCACCGCTTCATATAGAACAATGCCGGAGAAATCCAATACCGCCACAATCAAAATGATGTGGATCACGTTGGGCAGCACATGACGCTTCATGATCTTAAACGGCCCTAATCCGAAGGCACGAGCCGCTTGGATATAGTCCAGCTGAGAAATCTTTAAGGTCTCGGCGCGAAGGAGACGTGCGAGCGTGGCCCAGCCCGTCAGACCGATGATGATTGAAAGCATGAACAGACGAAGGTCGGCTCTCTCAATGCCGGTCGCATACATGCCGGGATGAGAATCAATGAACACCTGAATCATCAGCACGGAAGCCGCAATCAAAAGAACGCTCGGAATTGAAGACAACGTCGTGTAAAGGTACTGAATTAAGTCGTCTACCCAGCCCTTGAAGAATCCGGCACAAATTCCCAGAACCACGGCAAACGGAAGCGTCGTCAACGTCGCCAGAGTTCCGATCACAAGCGCTGTACGCACCGACTTAAAGGCTTGATACAGGACATCGTTGCCTGTTTGATCTGTCCCCATCACGTGGTAATACGGCCAAAGCGCGCCGATCAGGCACCCGAGGACGATTAAATCAGAGCAGGTCGTAAGGACTGCTTCATAAGGAACTTCATCGCGGCGCTTAAATAGCGTACGCACCTCTCCCTTGAATGAGCGATCTTTATATCGAGCAATCAGTCCGACCGTTAAGAACCACAGCAAAGCGCTAAGCACGAGTCCTGCACCTAGCCCGCAGGCCGATTTAACGATGATGTCTTCTGCCCAATCGGCGTTATTTTTGAGGTGCGCTCCTCCGGCTTTCAGCGGTTCGTAATCGCGCACGGGTTTGCCGTCTTCAAAGCGGGAAATTTTTTCAAATGTCTGAGTCGCAAGCGGCATCGAATAAGACTTCTCTTCGGCAGAAGAGGCTTTGCCTAGCGCTTTATCCAACAGGGAATAAGCCTTGACGTCATAGATCGGGCGCCCGGCCTGAACATCAATGACCGGACGAAAGTGCACAGAATCTACGACGGAGAGCAGAAGGAAGAAACACAGCAGCGAAAGCGAGCACAGCGAGGCGCCGGAACTCACAACATAGCGCCATCGTGCTTTGAGCTCTTCGGAGCGGGCAACATGAATCAGATAAAACGTTAGTGCCGCAAGAAGGACGACAATCACGATATCCGTTGGAAGCAAAACAAATTTAGGCATCATTTCAAACGGATCCTCGGGTCGGCAATCGTGTAAGCTACGTCCGTCAAAATCAGACCGATAACATACAGCACGGTTCCTACAAAAACCATGGTACGGACAATGGCGAAGTCCTGAGCATTAATCGCGTCAATCGTGAAGCTGCCTAAGCCCGGAATGCCGAAGAAGCTTTCCATCACTAAGGAGCCTAAAAACAGCATCGGAAGCACGGCAACCGTTGAAGTCAGAATCGGCAGGCTGGCGTTGCGCAGAACGTGTTTAAACAGGACGGCCGTTTCGCTTAAGCCCTTCGCGCGAGCGGTACGAACGTAATCCTTGTTGATTTCTTCCAGGAACATCGAGCGGTACAGCAGCGCATCGCCTCCGATGCGAGAGAAAACGCCGATCGCAATCGGAAGAATCAGGAACGAAATCATGGCCGTTCCCGTCTCAAAACCTGAGATCGGAACGAGCCGCAGGACTTTTGAGAAGAGCCACTGCCCGAAAATAATGTAGAAAAGCGATGAGATCGACATCATGACAATGGCAAAGACCACGCCGCCGATCTCAAGCTTCGTGTGCCGGAAGAACACTAAACCTAAAGAAAACACGACAATCACGAAGACGCCGAGCAAAAAGGTCGGAAACGCCAAAGCAACCGAAGGCCACATTCGGTTTTTGATTTCATAAGCAATGTCACGTCCCGCGTCCGATGCACCGAGGTCTCCGACCATCAGCCGCGCACTGTGCTGCCAAAAAATCGTATCCGTAAGCTTGTCTGAGCCTTTGGCCTTCTCATTCCAGAGCAGCGGTTTGTCGTAACCGTGTTCTTCTTTCCAGTTCTGGATCGCTTCGGCCGTCACACGCTTGCCGCCGATATTGAGGCGCGCCATATCATCCGGCGTGTTGACCGTAAAGAACAGCATAAAGGTGAGCAGATTGACGCCGATCAGAATCAGGAAGCCGTAGCCGATGCGTCTTAAGAGATAACGAATCATTTGACGTCCTCCTCTGTAGTGCGTGCGGTCATTCGTTCCCGCTTTCTATGAAGAGCCACGGCCGGAATAATCACCAACGCCGACAGCAGAACAAAAACGAGCAGCGGCCAGTAAATGGGTTTGTTCCATTCTTTAATAGCCTTCACTCGCGTCTCAGGATCGAGCCTCAGGTACTGAATGTGATTGCGCACAACCTGCGTGGGTTTGCCGTTGTGCACCCACTGATGGAAAGCCGCGGAACTCGTCGGAAAGTAACCGAATGTCCACGGCGCATCTTCCTGGACGATCTTGATCAGTTCATTAATGGCCTCGGCCTTATCCGGGCCTTCGTCCATATAACGCATACGGCTGAAGAGCTCGTCGTACTTCGGATTTTGGTAGTTCGAAGCGTTCTCTCCCGAGCCGCCCGTCTTGGACTTAGCGTTAGGGCCGTAAAGCAGGAACAGGAAATTTTCTGCATCCGGATAGTCGGCCAGCCAGCCCCATAAGAAGAGCTGGTGATTCCCGGAGATCACTTTATCCTGGAAACGGTTGTAGTCCGTGCCGCGGATATCGAGCTGAATGCCGATCTTGGCAAACTGCTTCTGGTACCAGTCGAGCACAGCCTTCGTTGAAGGAGACGCTGCCGCCTGGAAGTCGAGATTCAAGACTAAAGGCTCGCCGGTTTTTGCATCACGGCCGCCGGGGTAGCCTGCTTCAGCTAAGAGTTTCTTGGCTTCTTCAATGGATTTGCGGCGGACGAGTCCGTCTTCGGTCTTTTCGTAAACGATCGGGTTAAAGGCCGCAGCGCCGTCCTCTCGATATCCGAAAAGTCCCGGCGGCAGGGGTCCATGCGCGGGAGACGCCAGCCCTTTCTCAAAGATCTGGATATATTCTTCCCAGTCCATGGCAATAGAAATCGCCTGACGAAGCTTCTTGTTGCGCTCGCGCTCTTCGGGCGTCTTGCCTTCTCCTACGACCGGATCCATCCAGTTAAAGCCGAAGTACGTGTTTTGCGCTTCTATGGTCTGCGGAAACTGCAGTTTCTTTTCTTTGTACTCTTTTTCTTTTTCCGCGCTGTCGGCCATGCCGATCAAGAAGCCCTGACCGTTGTCGAGACGTTCAATCTGCGGAGAGTCGTAGTAGCCCTGAAGGAACTTCGTACGAAGCGGCACGCTTTCTTTTTCGGCCGTGATTTCAATCCGATCAATGAAAGGCAGCGGTTTTCCGCAGTCCTTTAAAAATCCTTTCGCTTCATCGCCGGGCTCCCCCGCGCAGGGATAAAGCTCCGTCTTACGGAAATTCGGATTGCGCTCCATGACATGTTTGCGGTTCTCAATCGATTCCACCAGCATGTAAGGGCCGGTACCCACGGGCCAATAGTTCAAAGACAAGTTGTTTTTGGCCATGCCCTTCTGGGCGTAGAAGGCTTCGGCCTCCCACGGAACCGGCGCAAAGAACGTCATGGCCAGCCAGTTGGGGAACTGCGGGTACTTTCCTTTGACTTCGAGCCGCAGCGTGTACTTATCCGGCGCCGAAACACCTTTGAGCTCAAACTTCCGCAAGTCTAAGAAAGGTAAGTCTCTGTCAGAGGGCTTGAGATCGGCGCGAAGGCGTTTGTCTTCTGCGCGAACCTGAACGGCAAAGTCTTTCAATCCCGGAAGATAGTTCACCATCGTTCCGTAGACCGGAGCAATGATGCGGGGATTGGCCATTCGCTTGATCGAGTAAACAAAATCCTCGGCGGTCAGCTCTCGCGTACCCTTCTGCGGCAAATCCATCGGATTGTGCAGCTCGTCGATGACTTCAGGCGCTAACGCGTGGTTGATGTATTCGCCCTTTTCGTTCTTGGCAAAAGCCGGATGAGGCGCAAAGAGGATTCCTTTTTTGATCGGAATCTCGTAAACACTCAGAGCGATTTTTTCCGCCGAAGCAGTCTCAGGTAAGGCCTTTCCGTCTTTATCCAGATAAACGGGTTTAACGACCTCTGCTGCGGAACGAGGGATCAGGCGATAAGGGCGCTCTAGGAAGTGATACTGGTAAAGCGGTTCGTAAATACTGTAGGTGTAAGGCGTCTCATCGGAAGAGTAAGAACTCGTCGGATCCAAATGCTTCGGACTGCGGCCGGAGAACGGCGTGTAAAGCGTATTGGAGGCAAGTTCTTTTTCCGTGTGAACAGAGTTCGGAATTTCTTTGCAGGAGGTCAGTGCGATCACAGCAAAGACAGCCGCTGACAACCTAAGGAGCCTGCCGTAAGTTGCGCCGTATCCTACTTTAATTTTCACTGCTGTTCCTTTCGCCTATTTTGGGACGAGATATCTTATCAGATCACAAAAAATTCCAAAGAAATAAAATAGTTAGGGACGGTTTCCCGTCTAGGGGTATTCCCAACTTTTTAAGATTCGCGAAAGATTTTATCGCTCCGAAAAACGGGTATAAAGAATGACCTTTCAAGCCTGATTCTCAGGTACCCGTTTGTTAAAATGCGCTCTTATGTGAGGCTGGGCTTCAAGGAGCCTTTTTGAGCGCGCTTACGCGCGCTCGGATGAGAATTTGTTGATGGAAAAACACTATTTCGACTGGCCGGTTCGCGTCTACTACGAAGACACAGACTGTGCACGAGTGGTTTATTACGCCAACTACTTCAGGTTCATGGAACGCGCACGCACGGAATGGCTGCGCGCATTGGGCTGGAGTCAGGAGCGGCTGTACTCAGAGCTCGGCGTCGTCTTTGTCGTCGCCGAAGCCAAAGCCAAGTACAAGAAACCGGCCCGGCTGGATGATGAATTAGTGGTTCGATCAACGGTCACCGCGTGCGGCCGTACTTCTTTTGAATTTCATCAGGAAATTCTGAGAGGAGATGAAGTGCTCAACGTCGGAGACGTTCGCTGCGGCACGCTCGACGCGCACACATTCCGCCCGGTGGCTATGCCCGAGCCTATTTCAGAACAACTCAAAAAACTTTTAACTCATTAATCATTCGTTAGTACAAGGGACTGTGATGGAAGCATCTGCCGATTTATCAATCATTACTTTGGTTGCTCATGCGAGCGCCGTTGTTCAGATTGTTTTGGCTATTCTTTTGATTTTCTCTTTAGTGAGCTGGACCATTATTTTTCAGAAATGGTTCCAGATGAGCCGTGCAAGAAGAGAAGCCCGCAACTTCGACAAGCGTTTCTGGGGCGGTGCAGATTTAAATAAACTCTACGAAAGCGCCACCGAGCGACGCTCTTCCATCGGTCCTCAGGAGGGCATCTTTTACTCCGGCATGACCGAGTTCTTAAGAAGCCGCGCGAGCAATCTCGAAGCCCGCGCCGGCACCTTCGGCGTCATTGACGGTGTGTCTCGCGCCATGCGCGCCCGTTATCAGAGAGAACTCGACATTCTCGAGTCGGGCTTGAGCGTTTTGGCGACCATCGGTTCCGTTTCTCCGTACATCGGTCTGTTCGGCACCGTATGGGGCATCATGGACGCCTTCACAGGCTTGGGCAACCTGGAAAGCGCTTCGCTGGCTGTCGTCGCCCCGGGTATTGCCGAAGCTCTGGTGGCAACCGCGATCGGTCTGTTTGCCGCTATTCCTGCCGTTATCGGCTAAAAA
>OGOY01000037.1_pt1 | contig 138260 bp, 123 predicted proteins | sample 1552811 | NCBI WGS metagenome assembly OGOY01 (sample SAMEA2580132, study PRJEB22360) | human gut metagenome | biome: human gut; feature: human-associated habitat; material: faeces | place: Denmark | collected 2008/2010 | reverse complement strand
GACCCGCATGCCCAGTGGTGTGAGAGGGGTAGGTGAAAGCTTCCCCTACTCGATTTTTATTCTTTTTTGACATCGTTAAGTCGATAGTTAACTCTTTTATTCATGCAGTTCTTTGGTTAACGAAGATGCGTAACTTAAGGTCTTAAGACCACAGATTTTCCTTGTTCATTTTCTCCCGAAAAAATAAAATAAGTAAAGGGGGAAGACGAAATGTGCACGAGCTCAGATTCTGGTTCAAGCGGCTTTTGGAAGGACGCCGCGTTAATTCTCGGAGCTTCAATGCTGTTAAATAGAAAACAGGAGAATTCTTCCGAGGACTCCAGCAGTTGTGACAATCCCATCTCGCTAATAATTGAGTGCTTCGGTATGATTAAGCTCGTCCTTATAGATCCCATTATCTGGGCTTTTGGGGTAGTTAGGGAAGCGCCTTCTTTACTCGGTAAAATTTTTTACTTCTTTGTTCTTTTGCTTTCTGCACCAGCTTACTACGCTTTAGCAATACCTTTTGCTGCGTTAATAGCAGGACTGATTTTGTTGATGGTGGTATTTACAGCGGCACTTATTGGAGGATTTTTCTTCTTGATCTATATATTTTGGAAGATTGTCTTTGGAGCCTTATAGCGACCTTTAGCCTTCAATTTTCTTGTTCGTGATACCAATATTGTGCAAAGTTGGTAACAGGAAGGCCGGTTGGACTATCCCGGAATTACGTCAGTTTTATACTTCACAGGTAGTTTTTCCTCTTTTGTGTCCACTAACTGTTATGACTACTAGATCCGGTAAACCAGTTGTTGCATTCATGTATGACTTTGACGGGACGTTGTCGCCCGGAAACATGCAGGAATATGGATTCTTAGACAAGTTAGGCGAGAGCAGCACAGAATTCTGGAGAAAGTCCAACGAAGAGGCAAGAAAGTTCGAGATGGACCCAATTTCCGCGTACATGCACCTCATGATTAAGGAAACGGAAAGCAGAGCTCTCAACATTAGTAAGGAAAATCTTATCAAGCTCGGGCAAACCGTGGAGTTATTTCCCGGTGTTGAAACGTGGTTTAAGAGAATCAATGATTACGCCCATGCCAAAGGCTTAAAAGTCGAGCACTTTATCATTTCCTCAGGTCTTAAGGAAATTATAGAAGGTACACAGATTGCAAAAGAATTCAGAAAAATTTTTGCTTCAGCCTTCATTTTCGATACTTATGGAAAGCCAATTTGGCCGGCTCAGATCGTAAATTTCACGACTAAGACGCAATATATCTTCCGCATCAACAAGGATTCATTAGATTTAGCAGATGTTAAGAAGGTAAATCAATACATTCCTCAAGACGAGCGGCGCGTGCCTTTCAGAAGAATGGTGTACTTCGGAGACGGCGATACCGATGTTCCCTGCATGAAACTTGTTAAGGCGGAAGGCGGATTTTCTATCGCTGTTTATCCGGCGAGAAAGAAGGAGAAGGCCAGCCAGCTTCTCTCGGACAACCGCTGTTCTTACATTGCGCCAACGGATTACTCTTCAGGTATGAAAGTAGAAAAACTAGCCTTCGGCATCATCGACTTAATCGCTGCTCAGGAAAATCTCAATAAACTGGCAGAAAAGTAATTTCGACAAAACGGAACAACGCTTTCCGATTCGCGTTGCCCATTAAGCAATAGATGTGACGGTCGCCAACGGCCGCCCGCACATTCCATGTTGAATCTTTAGACTCAGTTTTTCTCTTTCAAATAGACTTTTAGCTTTTCGACGACTTCCACGTCTGCCGGGAGCCAAGCGACAGAATCTAATTCTTCGGGTTTTAACCATTTGGCGTCTTCGTGCTCAATAAGCTCAATCGTCCCTTTTGTGATCACTGAGATGAAGCAGTGCATCGTCAAGTGAAAGTTCGGATAGTCGTATTCAACGGTGTGAAGAAGCTTTTCGGGTCGGATTTCTACATTGAGCTCTTCTTCAATTTCGCGAACGATCGCATGTTCAGCCGTTTCTCCGGCTTCCATTTTTCCGCCTGGGAACTCCCATCCGTCTTTAAAGTCTCCATAACCACGCTGGGTGGCGAGTATCTTTCCATCATGATGAATAATGGCAGCTACAACTTCAATAGTCTTCATTTCAAGTCTCTGTTATGTATTCGTAGATGTCTCGGCGAACATTTGACTCTAATCGATAACGAACTTTGAATGCCGCCACTTTTTCTCCGGAGCCATCTCGTTTTGGGACAGCCACAGGCTCAGGGTCTCCTACAGCATTCATCTCACCCAAGAAATAGAAAGTTTTGGTCTCAGAGTCGTTTTTGTTCTTTCTTACGAAAAGCAAAATTTTAGTGTTTTTATACTCAGGTTGTTTTCTGAAGATGATTTCGGCATCTTTACTGTCAAGCTTTCGATTAGTTTTCGAAAGTGCGATTAAGTATTCTTCATTTTCGAAGTGGTCTTCGTAGGCAATGGCATCATCTTCCTTGTTGTAGTTCACCAGCACCGGAAGCGTATTCGTTTCATCGTCATATCTATAGCCGCCGATAATTTGCGCGCTGATGTATTTAGACCAATTCAGAAGACGGGGAATGTCCTCATAGGAATACTTCTCATTCAACGTTAAGTCCATGTGGCGATAACGTTTGGAATAACGAAGATCATATCTCTGATAAATAAACGCAATAAGATCATTTAGTTGCACTATGAAATCAGAAGAGGTTTCATCGTTTAAAGCTCGATTGAAGGCGTCTGCGATTCGGAAATCTTCCGTCCCGATTGGTTCAACAAATACAACGTCTTTGTTTCTCTCTTTTTGGTCCCCTGTTAAGTTGAACTGATTCGACAAGTTCAAAACGATATTTTTCAACAAGTCGTCGGATGCATCGATGCCAAAGCGCTTAAGAAGTTGTTCCTTGAAGAAGTCCCCATTGGCGTTTTTATTTTTAATGATGGACTCGATTAACAATGCCTCCGCAACTCTCTTACCGTTCCCGAATCGTCCAGAAAGATAGCTGAGCATTTTGGCTTGCAGAGGAGACAGTTTGACTGTGTAGTCTTTTTCGTACTTCGCTAAGAAACCATAGTAAGAGGAACCGTAGTGCGCCCATTTTTTCTCAAAAAACTTCACAGCATCGATACCGTTGTGCGGGTAAAAATCAACGAGGTTCGGAATTCTCCCGAGCTTATTCTTTATGGCCTGATAAGATGTCCGCAAGAGTTCAACAGAGTTGGTACGGGCATTATCGATAGACTCGAGGACACGTTCGCGGACGACTTTTTCAAACTCAACCGTTGAAGCTCCCGGGATGACTTTTGTTCCGAGCATCACAAGCTTGCGCATACTGTCTTTGTCAAAAGAGTTATCCCCAGACAAAGCAACAGGAATCAAGTAGTTTTTTTCATAGTTTGCGATGAAATCTAGAATAACTACGTACTCTTTATCGGAGGCTTTACGAAGTCCTCGTCCGAGCTGTTGCGTAAAAATGATCGGGCTTTGTGTCGGTCTTAAGAAAATGACTTGGTTGATTTCTGGAATGTCGACGCCTTCATTGAAAATGTCGACTGTTAGGATGTAATCCAATGCGTGTGGTCCATTGGCGCCGGCTAATCGATCAACTGCTGCTAGGCGCTCTTCGGGCTTTGAATTTCCTGTGAGATAAGTTGTTCTAAGGTTTTGTTGATTTAATTTTTCTGACAAAACCTTTGCTTCTTCAATGCTGGAACAAAAAATCAAACCTTTGACGCGTTCCCCTGAGAATTTAAACTCTTCGGCTTTTTGCAGGACATGTCTGACACGTTCGTCTGAAGTCAGAAATGTAAAGTTTGAAACGTCCTTTTGTCCCTCATCATTGATTTTGAGGTCGCTGATACCATGGTAATGGAAAGGACAGAGAAGGTTGTAGTCCAAAGCATCCTTCAGGCGGATTTCGTAGGCAATTTGATGGTTGAATTTCTCAAAAACATCTTTATCATCTGTTCGTTCCGGCGTTGCTGTCATTCCTAACCAGAATTCCGGCCGGAAATGCGCCATGATTTTGTCATAACTATTTGCTCCGCTTCTGTGGGCTTCGTCAATGATGATGAAATCAAAGGAATCCGGAGAAAAATCCTTAAGAACGCGGTCTAGCGAAAGCGTTTGGATGGTAGAGAAAAGAAACGTGCAGTCTGTGTCCTTGTGATTCCCGGAAAGAAGTCCATACGTTTGTCCATCCTCAGAACCGATGACTCTGGCAAAACTATTCTTAGCTTGAATGGCTATTTGTTCACGATGGACGACAAATAAGACTTTTTTGATCGGTCGCTTATGATGTTCAGGTCTTTTTTGTTCCATTAAATGCTTTACAGCAAACGCTGCGGCGTAAGTCTTGCCTGTTCCCGTTGCAGAAATTAATAAAGCACGGTTTTGACCGGAACGATAAATTTCTTCTAGCCTCTTAATAAAAGATTCCTGCATTTTGTTGGGCTTGAGCTCAACTTTTTGCGGCAATGAAGAAATAAAGGCTTTAGCCTTCCGTTGTAATTCTTTTAGAGTTTTTCGTTCTTGTTCATATTCCTCTATGACTTCTTCCAAGGGGAAGGAGAGGGGATCGTTCCATAGTTTTTCGAACTCTTTTTTGATGAGGAAAACCATCTCACCTTCAAAGGTAGAAACGAGTTTGACGTTCCATTCTTGGTTTGTGGTTAGCGCGTTTTGAGTTAAGTTCGAACTTCCGACAATAACGTTGCATTGAGCAGAATGATTAAAGATGAAAGATTTAACGTGAAAGCCAGATCCTTCTTTACAGCGATACATTCGAACTTCGATGTTATTGAATTCTGCAAGTTCCTTTAGCGCATCCGGTTCTGAAAAGAGGTTGTAATCGGTGGTGAGTATTCGACCTTTAATGCCTTTTTCATGAAGTTCCGAGAGGGTTGCTTTGAGAAGGGAAGTGCCCCCTTTTGTAATGAAAGCAACGCTAATGTCAAAAGACTCGCAACTACGAAGTTCATCGAGAACATCGCATATAACTTTTTGAATGTTTCCGGCTGTAGATTGCCCGGAATTGATGAGAAACTTGGAGCGGTATTTTTCAGAGGAATCGTGTTCTTTGCAAACGAACGAGGTTTGAAGACTCTCCTGCAAATCTTCTATATTCAGTTTTTGTTCCATGACTTTTCTACTACATCCGGTTACTCCTTGAATATACCCGGAACAGCTCACTTTTGAGTAGAAAAAAGACGATTGAGTGAAATGAAGGCCGAACAAATACTCACAAATGAGCTATCCAGAAACCACTATACCAGTAGAAACCCTGTATAAAAGGAAGGTGTTCACTTTTATAGGACAGCACATGAAAATTAGAAATATCGCTTTTATCGCAGCACTGATCGGATGGATAGCGCTAGCTGTTTATTACGTCAGCCCTACGGAAACCGCAGTAGCGAAAGAAACTCAAACCGCGTCCAAGACAGTCGGAGAAACGTTAAGCGCTATTGCTCAAGGCTTCAAGCATGAAGGCGAAGAAAAAAGAAAGCAGATGAGAATTGATGAAGGAAAACAGATTCAAAATCCGGCATCTTCAGCTAAAGAGCTTCCAAAGGAAATGAAAAAAAATCCTTCAAACCAAAAGTAACTGAAAACGAGGCCGGTATTCCGGCCTTAAGCTTTCTGAGACTCTTCCAACTCAAATTTGGTGATAAATGAGAACGAATATTGTTCACTCTCTCAATCGAAGTGATTATAATTCTCAACAAATAGTGCAAGGAGTCTCGAAATGTACAAAACGACAGTTGTGGTGGACGGAATGCATTGCGCCATGTGCGAGTCTCAGGTTAAATCTCTGGTCATGAAGATTTTGCCGGATGCAAAACTTTCCGCTTCTCATCGAAAAGGAACGCTGACAATTGAAGGAAGCTTCATTCCCAGCGGAAATCTTCTTAAAAAAGCTTTGAAAGACGGAGGTTATGACGTCAAAGACATTTCGACAGAAAAAGTAGAGAAAAAGCTAGGTCTGTTTTCGTTCTTATTCCACGTTTTGAAATCAGCCTAATTCAAGGGAATTCTTCCGAGCCGCAAATGCGGCTTTTTCTTTGGCTCCTCTATTCGGCATTAGAGGCAAACTTCTTTCTTTGGTTTTTCGTTTTGCTCGCGAACCATCGTCCACAATCCCCAAAGCGTAGAGAGACAAAAACAGGTCTCGAGGCAAATTCCGCCCCTTTCAAAATTTTAGAGGTGTTAGCTTCAATTAACCTTCAATATCGTCTTGGCGGCTAATCATCAGTGGTTCATCAATTAAACTGATAGCAGACAGAATTCTCAAAAGTATTTTTTAAATTCAGGAGGCGTCTGTATGCGCAAAAATCAAGTCAGGATCTCCCGAATGAATCTTGAGCACCTCAAAACATTTCACGTTGTTGCCAGTCTAGGCAGCTTCACAGAGGCAGCGAAGGCGCTTTACATGACGCAGCCGGCAGTTTCCCAGCAGATCCAAGGGATCGAGCATGCGCTTCGCAACCCGCTTTTCGATCGCAGTAAACGTCAGATTCGTTTGACCGCAAAAGGGAAAATTTTATTTAACTACACCCAGAAACTCTTTGGCATTTTTCGTGAAATCGAAAACGTATTTAGTGATTTGAATCACCTTTTGACTGGAGAGCTAACCATAGCCGCGAGCGCAGTGATGGGTAACTATTTCCTCTCTTCCTTTATCGCAGACTTCTATAAAAAATATCCCCTGATTTCTATTCGGTTGGAGATGGGGGATTCTGCCTACGTTACGCACCTCGTAGAAGAGGGCCTTGCAGACATCGCTTTAAGCCGCCACGTGAGAAACCTCAAGCACTGCAAGCAGAAGCTGCTTATCAAAGAGCCGTACGTTTGTGTCTGTGGACCTTCCTCCCCCTTAGCGGCATTGAAAAGGCCGCTTTCCGCAAAAGAATTCGCGGAAAATTATCTTGTCATGCGTCAAAAAGGAAGCCGTATGCGCTCCAAGCTCGAGGAATGGCTTAAAAGTGTCGGAGTCTATGAGTTTCTTTCTGCTCCGGTTATTGAAGTAAATAGCCTTGAAAGCTCTAAACAATTAATTGAGAGGGGTTTCGGTGCTGCGGCTTTTCCATCAATTGCCGTCAGACAAGAATTAAAACGCGAATCGCTGAGTATGCTAAGAGTAGAAAATTTTTCTGTTACAGCAGATTATTTTCTCGGTTACAACGATAAACGTGAACTTTCTCCGGCAGCTTTTGAATTTATTTCCCTCCTTACAGAGAGCATGAAACCGAACGATGAGGTTTGACTTGTAATCATAAGAATTTCTTATGGGACGTATATGATTTGATAATTTTTCATTTTGTTGCCTAAAGCTCAGAATTTACTCGTAGCTTTTAATCGCTGAGTTTAAAAAATCAAGGAGCTTAAAGTGGCAAAAGAAATAGAAAGAAAATTTCTCGTCGTCGGCGACGGATGGCGTGAAAACGCAGTCGGTACCCATTACCGACAAGGTTATCTGAACAGTGTTAAAGAACGCACAGTTCGTATCAGGACAATTAATGACAAGGCCTTTCTCACAGTTAAAGGATTGACAGTCGGCTGCACGCGCCTCGAATTTGAATATTCAATTCCCTACGACGATTGCGTCAAGATGCTCGATGAGCTTGCAGAAAAACCGATTATTGAGAAAACCCGTTACAAGATTCCGGCTGGGAACGGACTTACATGGGAAATAGACGAATTCCATGGAGTTAACGAAGGTTTGATCGTAGCTGAAATTGAAATTCCCTCCGAAGATACACCTTTCGAAAAACCAGACTGGCTTGGCGAAGAAGTCTCTTCAGATCCTCGTTATTTCAATTCCAACCTCGTCTCTCATCCTTATACCACCTGGAATAAGTAGGCAATCAAATGACAAATCCTTACGACAAAAATAAAGCAATTAGTGCTGATGAAGCAGCCAAAATCATTCCCCGTGCTGAATTCCGCGTTTTTGGAAAGAACATTATTGCCGGCGTCCAAGAGCATATGTGGAAATGCAAAGCGACCCTTTACGCAGCTCGCGTAATGCCGGAAGAGATCTATTTCCTCTCTCGACGCACCAACGAAGCCAATGTTAAAGTTCGCGACGGTTTGCTTGACATTAAAACCAAAGTCGGAGAAACGCCTGAAGGCTATGAAATCTTCCAGCCCCGCGGCAAATTCCAATTTCCTGTCAAACGGGAAGAGTTGGCCGAAATCCTCAGTCATCTCGAAGTTCCGCTTGAGCTGACAAAAGACGTTTACAGCCTTGACGAGTTCATAGAGATGGCTAAAGAAAATTCGGAATTAGCCGTCGTTCGTGTGGAAAAGAAACGCTACGGCTTCTCGGTTGAAGGGATCATCTGCGAATATGCTCAGGTTTGGTTCAATGGCGCAATGGTAGAGACAGCTTGCTGCGAAAGCGAGAACTATGAAGGCATGAAAAAAGCGACGCAGGCTTTGGGGATTTCGGAGCTCCCCAATACAAACTATTTAAAAGCAGCCAAACAAGTTCTCGGTATGAACTAAAGTTTTATTGGAATTAACCGGAACGGCGGTTTTAAACAGCCGCCGTAAAAACTATGACAACAAACACCGTCCAAGCCAAATTCGACCCTCTCGATTTAAACAGCTATTCTTTAAATCGTCTCCCAAAGAAAAAGCTCACCAAAACCGGAGCATTTTTTAAGAAATGGGGGCTCCCGATTGCTGCAATTCTGTTCTTTGTCCTTGCTTATGTCGTCCAGATCCCAATCCTGAACCAAAAACAAGAGATTATGTTTGCCCTGTTTGCAACAGCTCTTTTTCTTTGGATCAGTGAGACGCTTCCGAACTACGTCACCTCAATGCTTTTAATCTGCGGCCTCGTGCTAACAGGAATTTTAAAGGCGAAACCGGCAATGGCTACCCTGGGGGATCCGGTTATTTGGTTAAACGTTTCAGCATTCGTTCTCGCAAGCGCGCTGGTAAAGACACAGCTGGTTAAACGTGTAGCGCTTTGGCTGATCCTTCGTTTTGGACGAAATGCGTCGGCAATCTTTCTGACCTTTCTGGGAATTAACGTCCTTCTGGCGGCGTTTGTGAACGCTACAGCTGCGAAGGCTGCCTTGATGATGCCGCTTTTCATGGTCATCTCTGCCGTTTACGGTGCCCCGGGGACTGATACAACGAATAACTTCTCTCGAAATTTGGTGCTTTACAACTTGGTCATGATCAACGCCAGCTGCAATGCGTTTATGACGGGTTCCGGCGCTAATCTTCTTGCTATCGCTTTGCTCGCGGGAGCCGGATGCACGATTTACTATTTTGATTGGCTGATGGCAGGTCTTCCGCTCGTTATTGGATTCGGAATTATTGGGTACGGACTTGGAATGCGATTTATCTTTCCCGTATCCGAAGAAGACAAGCAGCCGAAGCTGCAGGGCGGCATGGAATCTCTTCAAAAGGCTTACGAAGAGCTCGGCCCGTTCAAGATGGACGAGTTAAAAGCAATCGCGATCTTCGGTTTGGTGCTTTTAGTTTGGGCCACGGATAAAATTCACGGCATCAATGCAACAGTTGTGGCTATGACCGGCGCCGTCATTATGCTTGCCCCGCAGTTCAAATTGCTAAATTGGAACGACGTTGACATTCCCTGGCATCTGATGATCTTCTCAGCAGGAGCTTATGCACTTGGGGCGGGTCTCACAGCGACCAAACTGATGGATACTCTTACCAAAGCTATGATGGACGGGCTAGGATTGGCCTCAATGAGCTACTTTAGTCTGTACGCGCTTCTGACCGGCATCTTTATCGCAAGTCACTTCATTTTCCAAAGCAAGAATATGAGGACGATTATTTTCATGCCGATAGTGATTGGTATAGCGCAGGAATTAAAGATCGATATTCTATCTTTGGCTATTCCTGTGGCACTATGCATTAACGTTTGCTGGAGTCTCCCATTTAATGCTAAGCCGAACGCAATGCTTTACGGTACTAATAAATACACGATGGGCGAATCTTTCTACTACGGCTTCGTTATGTCTCTTCTCTATTGGCTAGGTTTAATGCTTGCGGGAGCCACTTATTTTAAATGGCTCGGCATAACGCCAGGATTCTTCTAACGAGAAGTTCACACATTGTGCCGCAAAGTTTTCTGTACTTCGCGGCACAATGTTTTCCCGTCCGCTTGAATCGGTTTTTGCGGCGTCCGTAACAATTTCAGAAAGGAAGTGCTGAACCGTTCTCATCTATCCGGATTTAAGGACGACTTGCTCCTAAATTACGTTTTGGAGAACGAGCAAAAACCAAGCTCAACTTCTTTGAACAATTCTTTGGAAGCGGTGACCAGCTTAAAGCCGCGGCTGTAGGGCAAGCGGTTGAAATCCTCTTCATCCTGAAGAGCGTCAAGTCAAGTGCCAGGAGTAGACCATGCTCATTGACGCGATTAAACAGCACGGTAAAAAACAAATCGAAGTTAAGCAAAAAATCCGTATTACAGATAAAACTAAGAAACTCAAGTACAGAGTTGACACATTCTTTATTTTCCCCGGTGCTCTTCAAATTACAGAAAATAATTTCAATAAGGAAGAGTTCAAACACAATCTGAAGTGCTACCTTAGCCTGAGTGAACAAAGCCCTAGTCTGGATGGGCTCATCAAGGAACTTACGGATCCGAGATCCTCCTTAAGCAGCGAGGAAGAATTGGATGATTTCTTCAGGCGCTTCTGCCTCAAATATAAAACTGCACTTCAAGAGAGAAGCCGCTTTCTGATGGAGAAACAAAAACTGTCCGCAGAAGAAACTGAAATGTTTCTGCGAACTGTCAATAAGCTGCTCGAAGAGTTTAGAAAAATGAAGTCCTCACGAGTAAATTCAGAGCGACTGGTTCAGCTGCTCGAGAAACTTGATGAATACCTCACTGTTGTGACCGCCTTTTGCCTCAGAGATCTCAATGAAGTCTGCGTCGGTGAGCCAAGAAACAAAATATTATCTTTTTGGCAGAAAGTAGAGGAGTACCGTGAAAGCCGCTTTCCGATTGAAATAATCGAAGGGGAGAGTAAGGAATCGGCATTCCTGATGCAATGGTCCTTTCTGAAAAAATTTGTTCAGAGTTCTCTTTTTCTCGACATTCGGTATAAGCAAGGAGCTCCCTTACTTACGCATTCTATTTACGGATCAGCAGCTGCGTTGTCGATGCTTTTTGCGACGGTGGTGGCATTCTTCTATCAAGACAGATATGGATCTTTGAGCCGAAATTTATTCTTCGCTCTTGTGATTGCATACATATTCAAAGACCGCTTTAAAGAAATTGTCAGGGATTGGCTTTCCAATGTGATATTTAGAAGATGGATCCCGGACAGAAGACTATTTATTTTTATGGGAAAGAAGAAAGTAGGGTGCGCAAAGGAAAATTTCGGCTTTGTGTCTCTTAAAGAGCTGCCAATAGCAGGTAAGGACATTTTCCATGGAGACACCAGTTTGTTATCGGAACATTTTCGGCATTCCAAGCTGACGCCATTTGCTTGTGATTCTGTTTTTCGCTATAGCAGGGAGATCACGCTCGCTGCTTCAGAATTTCCCGATGAAGCGTGTCTCATTGACATTATTCGCTTCAATATATCTGAATTTCTTCACAACTTGGGAGCAACATCCGAAGGCCTTCCATTTTTTTGCGAAAACGGAAAAAGTCCGAAAGGTGAAAAGCTCTACAACATATACCTTTTCAGATCATTCAGCATCGGAGAAAAAAGTGACTCAGAAGTAATTAGAGTTACGGTGAACGCTAAAGCAGTCAGACGTATCACTATTGTTAAATCCTATGAGAAAGGGTTATCTGTCTTGGAAAACCGTGGCAAATTTATTTATACCTAGCGTTTGTCGGAGCTGATACGCGAGGACCTACTCAAGCAATACCTTTTTTCACATTATCTCTAGCATTGTGCAGCAACGTTCACTGAACAAAAATGCTCCGACTTTTGAGCCGGAGCATCACCTCGTCGAGTTAATCAACTAGATACTCGATTTTTTGGCGGAGAAAACTTTACTTCTTAGTAACCGGATAGATGACCTTGTTAATCTCTTGTACTGTCTGAACGGGCATCTGCCAGGGGTTTGAACCTTTAACACCGGATGCGAAAGTCAGATCAATACCAAAAAGGCCGCCGGCTAATCGAGTGATACGTCCTTCCTGACCACTGGCGGAGGCAATAACCGGATAAGCAGGGTTCTTGGTTCTAAATTCAAGCGTTCCGTTGAGGAATCGGAGAACATCTGCTTGAGAATTGGGTTTTACCACGATTTTGGCGACATCGCCGCCGGCATCAATTTCCTTTTTGAGAATGTTGGCAATTTCTTCGCTGCTCGGAGTTCCTTTCAAATCATGATAGGCAACCACAACAGGAACTCCGTTTAAATCCTTTTTGAGATTTTTAATGGTTTCTGCCCCATACACCAATTCGACGTCAATCAGATTAGGGAGCTTGAGAGCGGCAGCCTTCTTGTAAAAATCGAACTTCGGTTTTTGACCAACTTTTTTGAAACCTCTTTCCTCCGCGACACGGACTGTCAGAAGAATCGGTGTGTCGCCGATAATATTACGAATTGCTTGGAGAGCTTCAATGGCTTTATCGGTATCTTCAATGAAGTCCCAATAATCGGCGCGAACTTCAACCATGTCCGGATTCAGAGCTTTTACTGTTTTCGCTTCTGCTTTGATGGCTTCAAGATTTTTGCCTACAAGGGGAGAACAGATAACGGGCTGTTCACCGCCAAGAAGAGTTGGACCGGCTTGGATCGGGTGTGTAGGCATAGGGCGGACAAAATCAGCGGCATAGGCAGAAAGTGCAAATGCGGGAACGAGAAGAGCGGCTGCGATAAGGGAAAGTCTGGTTTTTTGCATCTTATGGACTCCTAATAGAATTTAAAACTGAGATTGATTGATCTCGTATGGAAGTATTTTGAGATTTGAAGGCTTTTTCTGATACCCCCGAATGGGTGGAAAAAACAAAAATGATTGAACAACCTCAGAGCCAAGGATTTTTTGCCGAATTTTTCGTTTTCTTTTTGGCGGAGAAAGGAGCGGTCGGCAAACTGATTTTTGTTGTTGGATTATTTTTCTCTCAGCCTTTCGTAGTTCAAGCGAATGCAGCAAGCGCGCCGACGGAAATTTCCCAGCCTTCTTTGACAATTGGTATCCCTGATACGCTTGTCAATCCAAAGGACGTTATCGAACTTCAAAAAATGCTCTCCGAGCTCAGGCGAAGTCTTCCTAAATATCACGTGGCAACCATAACATTTTCAGCTGCGGACGGTCTTGATGCCTTGAGGAAAGACAAACCGGATTTTATTTTGGCGCCGACTGGTTTCTTTGCCACGATAGATGGTTCTCCGGCACAAAATACCTACAAAATTGCTACTCGAATCAATCTCAAGAGCGGGGACCCTGAACAGTCCGTCGGTGCAGCGCTCGCTGTGTTGAATGAGAGAAAAGATCTCGTATCTCTTGCTGATCTTCAACATAAAACAGCGCAGAGCGGTCTTCCGAATACGATTGACAGCTGGCTGAGCGTTCGCAATGAACTGAAGAAAAATCATTATGATGATGAAAGTTTTTTTTCGAAGATATCATTTAGTAATAACGCATATCCTGACGTCCTAAGTGCACTGCTTAATAAAAAAGCAGATGTCGGAATTATTCCGGCCTGTCTTCTGGAAAACCTTGAAGAACAAGGTCTGATTAAGAAGGGGTTGATTCGAATTGTTCATCAAAAGAAAGACTCTCCGCTTACCTGTCGGCATTCCACAGATCTTTTCCCGGATATCAGTTTGTGGGCTGCGGAGGGTACGCCGCGAGAAGAAGTGAAAGACCTGACGATTGCCTTGTATAAAACGGATGGAGATTTGAGCCGCCAGTGGGTCCCAAATGTTAGTGAACGCCGGATCATGGAATTGTTTGAGCGACTGAAAGAAGGACCTTACCGTTATCTTCGAGATATTACGCCGGCTGCATTGTACGAACGGCATAAAGAAGCCGTTTGGTTTGTGCTTCTTTTGTTCGTATTTTTGCTGTTAAATGAGCTCCGGTTGAATGTTCTTATCAAAAGACGTACAGCAATGCTTGCTAACGCTCTTTTAGAAAAAGACAATTTTGAAGCTAAAGCAATCAAAGTCAGAAAAGCGCTTAATGCTTACGAGAAACGTTCTATTGTGCAGCAGATGAGCGGCATGATTGCCCACGAACTCAGTTCTCCATTAGGAAGCATTAGAACCTATGCGACGCTGCTGAAGATGGAAGACTCGTCCAAAACAGCCTTTTCCAAAGAGGTAAAACAAAAAGCACTCAATGGTATTGAAGAGCAAGTTTTAACTATGTCAAAAATCATTGACCGTGTGAGAGGGTACGCTAAAAATAATTATTCACGCCAGGAAGATTGTGATCTGGCTCTGCTGCTTAAGAAGTCAGCCGGTTCGTTGATCGCCGAGCGCGGAAGACAATTGGAAAATCAAATTGTTTTTGATTGGTCCGCCCGCACATACCCGATGAAAGGGAATGCTTTGGAGCTGCAAATTCTTTTTTTGAATCTTCTTAGGAACGCGGCCGACGCGTTATCTGACGACGTCAGCGGCACGATTCACGTTAAGATATCAAAAGATGCAGAAGCAGAACAATGGCTGTGCGAGATCGAAAATCCTGCACCTCAAATATCTCAGTCTCAGCTTGAAATGATTAATGAGAAAAGTTATTCCGTTTCTACAAAAACGACTGGTCTTGGGATTGGTTTGAGCATTTGCCGCGGAATTTGTGATCGTCACGGAGCATCGTTAAGTTTTCAATTAGCTGACAAAAAATTGAAGGCAGTATTGAGGTTCGACATCTTGCCGGAAGGTCAGTCTGCTCAATAGGAGGATAGAAAGTCTATGTCCGAAATTTCTCCGCTCGTTCGTTTAGTTGATGATGACGACGCATTCAGAGAGAGCCAAAAGCTCTTTTTATCCATGTGCGGGTATGAGGTGAGAGATTGGGCTGATCCGGTTCGCTTTTTGGAAGAAGACGATCCCCGTGTTCCTGGTTGTCTTGTACTCGACATAAGAATGCCTGAGATGACAGGACTTGAATTGCAGCGAGCGCTTTACGTACGAGGCAATAAGTTACCCATTATCTTTTTGACGGGTCACGGAGATATCGAAACGGCCGTATATACCATGAAATATGGGGCTGTTGATTTTTTCGAAAAACGCGGTGATCCTCTCAAACTTCGAGACTCTGTTTCCAAGGCTTGCGAAAGATCTCGTCAATACTGGAGGCAGAAAAAAGAAGAGGAAAAGTTTGAAGGAACCTTCAATTCTTTGACGAACCGGGAAAAAGATGTCATTGTGCTCGCAGCCAAAGGGGCGAGCAATCGGGAAATTGCCGATCAACTGGGAATCGGACAAGAAACAGTAAAAATGCATTGTTCAAACGCATATGGCAAGCTGGGGGTGAGATCTCGTTTAGAAGCTTATCAATGGCTTCAGAAAGTACCCGGAGACGTTTTTAAGGAGAAGGCTCCATGATTTCCAGAAGGAATTTAATTACTTATATTCCTCTTTGCGTTTCATTTGCTTACTTGCCTAAAGCCTTCCCGGAAGAGGTTGAATGGGATGTGATCGTTGTCGGCAGCGGGATGGCAGGTCTCTGTGCCGCGTTGTCTGCCAAGGAAAATGGTGCAGAAAAAGTCTTGATTTTAGAAAAAGGACCTTTAATCGGAGGACACACCCTTTTTTCCAGCGGGACAATTTCAGCCATGATTAGAGGGGATAAACGCCGCAGCAAAGGCCTGCGAGACAGTATCGAGCTTTTCGTCAAAGATGCCTATGAATTAGGTGAAAGAAAGGGGAATCTTGAAATTTTGAAACAAATCGCCCTTCATTCCGAAGAGGGATTGGATTGGTTAGAGGCGAAGGGCGTTGTTTTCGGTGAACCTTTTCAGGCTAAATCCGGCTTGCGCGCACGTGGGTTTGCTATGCCGGGAAATTCAGCGGGCAGAAGCTATGTCATGATTTTGAATCATGTTCGTGTGCAGGAGAATATCCCGCTTTTTCTTGAGCATCGACTTCGAGCGCTAATCCCAATCCCTGTTGGCTGGTCTGTGTTGGCTGACACTCCGGAAGGGGATAAAACTTATAGAACCAAGTCGTTGGTTTTGGCAACCGGCGGCTCGACTGCTAATGTTTTTAGGCGTCTCGACTATGATCGCCGCCTTGGAATCAATTTAAAAACCAGTGCTAATCCATGGGGAAATAATTGGGACGGTGCAGACGGAGATGCATTAGATATCGGAGAGAAAATCGGTTTAAAAGTTACAGAGGGGAACGGGTATCAGATTGTTCCTTTTTGGGGTGGCAGGGTTCTTGACTATGCCGGAGGCGACATTTACTTAAATGCTGAGGGAGAAAGATTTGTCGATGAAAATCTTCCATGGCATAAGATTGTAGAGGTCATTTTGGGATGGCCGAAGACTGAATTCACTGTTATTACAGATACTCAGTCCGAGAAGGGAGCGACTCTTGGTGTCAAACTACTGAGCGGAATTGTTAAGAAAGCCTCTTCTATTCGTGAGGTGGCGATAGGGATGGGAATTCCGGAAGAAAAGCTTCGTAAAACTTTAGATGAATATAACCAATCTGTCGAAGCCGGGAGAGATAAATTCGGTAAAACGGTATTTACCCAACGGATTGAGAAACCTCCTTTTTACTGGGGAAAAGAAAATATTTATGTCCATACGAGTCTGGACGGACTGAAGACTGATGAAGAGGCCCGTGTCCTTGATAAGGACGGCAGAGTAGTTCCCGGTTTATTTGCGGCCGGAGAGGTTGTGGGAGGTATTTTCGGTAAAGACAGGATCGGCGGAGGATCGTTGGCAAATTGTTTAGTGATGGGCCGCATTAGCGGTAAAAATGCTGCCCGATCTTAAGTTCTTAAGGTTTACTTTGTTCCGGCACAAGAAATAAAAAGACCTGGTGAAATATTTCACAAGGTCTTTTAAGCAGCCCAGAGAGCTTTTATTTAATTTGGTCAGCAATACGGTCGGCTGCAAATTTACCGCTGGTTAACGCCCATCCGACATTGGCACCGGCAGGGGAATCGTCTCCCATTGTGCCGCCGACCAATTCACCGGCAGCGTATAGATTTCCGATCGTACTGCCATCCTTGCGAACGACATTGAGTTTATCGTTAGTGACTAAGCCGCCCATCGTTGTAGCGAATCTAGGTTTCTGCTCTACGATGTAATAAGGTCCGTGAGAAGAGATTTCACTCTTCATATATTCGACGGGGCGGTTAAAGTCAGCGTCTTTCTTGGTTTTTACGAATTCGTTGTAACGAGCAACGGTCTTAGCAAGATTTTCAGCATTGATCCCCGCTTTCTTAGCAGCTTGTTCGAGCGTCGCGCCTTTAACAAAGAGAGGGGCCGACTTTCCGTCTTGTGCTAAATATTTATCGGCGTCTTCGTGGGAAATACCTGTTTCGGGAAGGCGTTTGTAAAAACCTTTCCAAGAGTCTTCATCCATGAATACGTATGCCTGTTTGTTGGGGGTTTCCATCATCGGGTCCAGGATATGACGATTGCTCGCTTTTTCATTGACAAATCGTTTCCCGTTGACGTCAACGAGGATTCCAGAGTGGTCGAAGGCACCGACGTTGGCATAAATCGTAGATTTTGCTTTTCCGGGAGAAACTTCGATACCGTTTGGATAACGTTTTCCATACTGCATCAGCTGGGTCTTAGCGCCTAAAGACAAGGCCATTTGATGTCCGTCGCCGGTTGAGGAGACAGGCCCATAGTACAGGGCACTCTTGACCGGTTCGGAAAGCATTTCTTTGTTATTTCCGAATCCGCCGGTTGTCAAAAGTGTGGCTTTTGAAGTGATAGTGTAAGTCACGCCATTATTATCGACAGCGCGCACCCCTGTGACATTTCCTTTGTCGTCAGTCAAAAGTTTTTGTACACGTGTGTTGTAAAGAACATTGGCACCGTTCTCGCTGATCACTTTCTTAAGGTGCTGAGCCATCGTCTTGGCTCCCCCTTGGAATTCCAGCGCGCGTCGATGCGAATACTCCGCAAGATAAGGCAAATCATTTGGAATGAATTTCACTCCGACTTTGTCATGCAGCCAATCGATTGTTTGTCCAACATTATGGGCGTACAAAGACAGCATGCGTTTGTCATTAAGATTATGCCCGTTGGCAAGGAAGTCCTTCATCATGGATTCCGGACTGTCTTTGGTTGAACCAAATTGTTTCTGAAGTTTTGATCCCTGAGCAACGACTTGGCCTCCCGAAATCGCGGCAGCTCCGCCGATGTAAGGCATTTTTTCAACGAGGACTACTTTTAATCCCCTCATTCTGCCTTCGATCGTAGCAGCCATTCCGGATCCGCCTCCTCCGACAACAACCATATCTGCTGACAATTTTTCTTCTTTGGTTTGTTTTTTAGTGATTACCGGGATGAGTTGGTCGGGCTTTACGCCTGCTTGTTCAATGCATTTATTTACCGCAGAGAAAATAGCCTTGGAAGTTATCGAAGCTCCTGCAATGCCGTTGATCTTAGTTGACTGCGCATTAAGAATCTTTTTCGGAAGCTCGGAAGCTGCTACAGTGCCAATTCCTTCGGTTTCCGTTTGCTTAACGATCCGAATGGAATCGATTTTATGCTCTGAAAAGGTTGTTTTGACTACAACGGGGCCGTGAATTCCATCGGCAGAAGCCTCATAAGTCCCAGCTCTAAAAGTGATATCAGAAGCTTGGACAACCAAAGGAAGTGCGGCTAGAAGGGCAGAAGTGAGTAAAAGTTTTTTCATGTGAAAACCTCTTGATAGACAATAGTCAGTCTAGTGAGGCAGCCAGCTGATCGATACCCCTGTACGGGGGAGGAAAAGAGAATTTCTTCTTTATTTTTTATGAACTTTGGCTTTTGCAACTTCGGAAAACAAAAGAGGATTCAGAGAAGAGCGGCTCCTAAACTCTATAGCTAGGCGGCAGATATAAGCCAAACTCGAGAAGAGAGTTTTTGTCAGCAGGCAGCAAGAAATCCTATTTGATGTCTCAAAGAAAGAATTTGTTCGATTTAAATCCCTTACTCTTTAACCTTATTTGCTTTTTTGCGACATATTTGTCAGTTTTATTAGAATAAACGTTGATTTAGAAGCAATATCATTATTAGAATTTGAAAATACCATTTAAATAATCAAGATATGTAGTGAAACGATTTTTTCTTCCTGAACGATGCAATCTTACCTAGCGTGCAATCATTGGGAAAACGGCAGGCAGAATCATTGATTCGTCTGTCGATTTTTTTTACAACTCACTTTCTGTTGAAATAAGATTACTCAAGTTCGCGCCGATGATTTGAATTATGCGATGGCTAGAAAAACTCGTAGCGGACAATGACCTATCGCCGTCTAACCCGAGTTCAGGAAGGCCTCTTCAGTAAAATATCTCCGCTTAATTGCCTCTTACTTGATTGGAAATATTGAATGCGTACCTTAGGAAATATTATTTGGAACATCCCATTTCTAGGCTTTGTTACGGCGGCTCTCGTTTTTCTGATTGGCCTTTTGTTTGTTGTTACGATTATCGCAGCGCCGATCGGTCTAGGTCTCATCCAGTATTCGAAATTTTTGCTCCTGCCGTTTTCCTATGACATGGTTTCTAAATCTGAGATAGACGGCGATGCGAATAAAAATATCCTTTGGCAAACTTATGGATTTATTCTGAAGACAGTCTACGTCATCTTCTTAGGTATCCCGATGGTCATACTCTCTCTGGTACAGATTGTCTGCTGTTTTTGCAGCATTATCGGTATTCCGGTTGCCATTGTGATGGCTAAATCGCTTGGAACTCTGCTTCAGCCGGTCGGTAAAGTTTGCGTTGATCATTCTGTTGCGCAAGCGCTGCTTGTTGAGCAAGGAAGAAGCCAGCTGGCTCTCAGGAACCGAAAGGAACGGCAGTGATCTGAGTATTCATATGCCGTGGTACCTGAGCAACCGGCGATTCTTTATTTTGTCGACTGTCCAAATAGCCTGTTCGTGCTTAATCTCCGTTAACAATCATTTGCGGATTTTGTAACCGACCTGCAATAAATATGTCGCAAAGGCTGCAGCTGCTACGCCGGAGATCGTTACAACGGACAGGCTGACCCAAGGATTGAAGTCGCTTTGGGAGAAGAACCCGTACCGAAATCCGTCAATGATGTAGAAGAATGGATTAAATCTCGACAACGTCTGGAAAACTGGCGGCAGCTGGTTAATCGAGTAAAAGACACCAGACAGGAATGTCAGCGGCAGAATAACAAAACTTTGAAAAGCTCCGACCTGATCAAACTTATCAGCCCATAATCCGCAGATAAGGCCTAGGGACCCCATAAGAGCGGCGCCCATAAACCCAAAGACCAAAATCCAAAGAATATGGTCCATCGGAGGAGGAGACCAAAGGAACGAAGCAAGCAAAACACCTGCGCCGACGATTAAGGCACGTACAATAGAGGCGCCGATCATCGCTAATGACAGCTCCCAGCCGGCAAAGGGCGGCAGCTGGATAAAAATCAGACTTCCCATGATTTTCGAAGACAACATCGAAGAAGAGCTGTTTCCGAAAGCGTTCTGCAGCATCGTCATCATTACGAGACCGGGAACAAGGAAGTGCAGGTAATTCACGCCGTCAAAAGTCGGCATTTTGCCGGCTAAGACTTGCCCGAACACGAGCAAATACAAAAGTCCCATGAGAACCGGTGCAAAAATCGTCTGCAATGCAATCTTTTTGAATCGGAGAATCTCTTTTTCCAAAAGCGTAAGAAAAGAAGCTCCGGGACGGTAAGGCTGAGGTTCTATTTTGAATTTCATTTAGAGGTAATCCTCATAAAGACTTCTTCGAGATTGGCTTTGCCGAGTTCTAAACCTTCGGGCTCTAAGCCTCGCTTATGAAGCTCGTCGAGCAGGATTCTTAAACCTTCCGGGGTGTCGTAGTTCAGGCAATAGAATCCGTCCTGAAGCTTTTCTACCTGAATCGGAAAGTCCGAGGGCAGAGGAGCCGAAAGGGTAAAAACAACACGGTCTTTGGAGTATTCCTTCAGAAGATCGCGTGTGTTCTCTAAGGCTGCAATGCGTCCGTGATTGAGCATGGCGACATTTCTGCAGAGTCGTTCTGCTTCTTCAAGGTAATGGGTCGTCAGAATGATCGTGTGTCCCTTGCGGTTTAGCTCTTCCATAAAGGTCCAAAGCGAGTGGCGAAGGTTGATGTCGACCCCGGCTGTCGGTTCATCCAACACAATCAGAGGCGGTTTATGGACAAGCGCCTGGGCGATTAGAACGCGGCGTTTCATACCGCCGGACAAGCGCATGACGCTTTCTTTCTTTTTATCGGCAAGATCCAGAACCTCAAGCAGTTCGTTGAGCCACTTATCGTTGTGACGCAGGCCGAAATATCCGCTCTGCAGTCTTAATGTCTCCCATACACTCAGAAACGGATCGAAAGTAATTTCCTGCGGGACGATGCCGATCGCCATTTTGAATTGCTGCCAGTCACGGCGAATGTCGTAACCTAAAACAGAAACGTTTCCGCTGTCAGGCGTTACAGTCTTGGCCAGTACACCGATCAAAGTGCTTTTTCCGGCTCCGTTAGGGCCGAGCAGGCCGAAAAAATCGCCTTGTTCAATCGAAAATCTCACATCCGAAAGGGCCTTTTTTGGATTTTTACCGGCGTTAAAAGACTTCGAAATATGTTCAATTTGAAGTGCCGGAATATTAAATTCAGTCACGAATTTTTTCCTTTTGTCTGTTTTTATTCAAAGATTAACCATTCTTCAAACTACTGTTTTAAACGAAAGTCTCAAATGGTTAATAAAAATTCAGATCAATCCGAACCGGTTAAATTTTTATACATATTGATTACAAGGATTCGGGTAAACGATAATGATAATCATTTGTATTAGAATTGTCTTAGCGCTAAATTTATTCAAATGATAATCATTATCAATACAATATTTTAGCATTATGCAAGCACAACACACTGACCGAGAGAAAGCAGTCCCGATGTTTAATGCTTTCCAGAGAAGAGTGCCGGACGACATCAGTCGTTGGTTGGCCAAAGTTTCTGAGAATCCGATTGTCGAAGCGTTTCCGGAAAAGATTGATATCCATCCGGGGATGGACAGCTCCATGCTCCTGCCTACGGAAATGCCGGAGGTGCTTTCCGAACTCGTTTCTAAACCTCGTACACGCCGAACCGTTGCCTATATCAACGTTCCCTACTGCGAAACTCGCTGCTTGTATTGCTTGTTCTATATCAAGCCGTATCGAAACAAAGAAGAAAGCAACGCTTTTGCCGATACTTTAATCAAAGAACTTCAGCTTTGGTCAGACAAACCGGTGCAAAAGGGTGAGCCCGTACACGCTGTATATTTCGGCGGCGGTACGCCTACTGCTTTGGAAGCTTGTGATATTGAAAGAATCATCAAAGCCGTTCGCCGCTATCTTCCGCTCGCCAATGACTGCGAAATCACTTATGAAGGGCGTTTGTCCGGTTTTGGAACCGACAAAATGGAAGCCGCTTTGGCCGGGGGCGCCAACCGTTTCTCTTTGGGGGTCCAGAGTTTTGATACGAAGATTCGTCAGGCTGTCGGCCGCCGCTCAGATAAGGAAACCTTGATTCGCCAGCTCGAGAAACTGATGAGCTATGATCAGGCGGCTGTCGTGATTGATTTGATTTACGGCTTTCCGTTCCAGACCTTGGAAACTTGGAAAGAAGACTTACGGATAGGCCGAGAACTCAACCTTGACGGTATCGACTGCTACCAGCTCCGCGTGTTTGAGAAGTCTCCTCTTTATAAATATATTCAGAACGGCAAACTTCCTCCCGGACCGGATCATGAACTTCGCGCTGCGATGTTCCAGGAAGCCGTGCAAAGTATGCATGAAGCAGGCTGGAAGCGCCTTTCCATCTCCCATTGGGCTTCAAACACCCGTGAACGAAATTTTTATAACTACTATGCAAAGACCCGTACCGATTGTTTAGCTTTCGGTCCCGGCGCCGGCGGCAACTTAAGCGGTTACGGCTTCATGCAGCACCGTCAGCCGGATGCTTGGGCCAAGGCTGTCGAAAGCGGTGTCAAACCAATTGCCATGATGACCAAACCGCCTCTGTTCTGGGAACTGGGACGTGCGGTCGCTGAGCAGCTTGAATTGAATTTCTTTAACCCTTCCCAACTGGCTCACGAGTTTTCTGAGAAGTTTGCAACTTTGTGGAATCCGTTAATCGATAACTGGACTGAAGCAGGGCTCCTGGCACCCGTCGGAAACCGTTTTGAACTGACGGTTCCCGGTCAATTCTGGCAGGGCCGCATGACTCAGCACATCCTCGACTACTTCAAATCTCAGACAAAATGACCACTAATCTTACTTTCAAATTGACGGCTGCAGCCGCATTGACTTTTTGCTCGCTCGCACTTCAGGCCGAAGAAACCGTTCAAACCTCTGAAGTGACGGTAACCGCCGGCCGCGTGGAACAGCAGCTTCTCGAAGTTCCAATGGCTGTGACGGTTGTGACTAACCAGGAAATCCAGGAATCTGCCGCCCGCAACGTAGGCGAGCTCCTGGAAGACATTCCGGGCGTCATGGTCAATAACGCCGGTTCTCAGGGCTTAAAGCGCGTTTCCATCCGCGGAGAGGATACCTTCAGAACCCTGACTCTTATTGATGGCCAGAAGATTTCCGAACAGAAATCCATGTCCGGCGCCTCGATTCTGATCGATCCGAGTTCTATTGAGCGCATTGAAGTGATCAAAGGACCGGCTTCCGTGCTTTACGGTTCGGATGCTCTGGGTGGCGTGGTGAACATCATCACGAAGAAGGGTTCTAAGAAACCTTTTGAAGCTGAGGGTTCTGTTGCTTGGAACGGCGCCGGTCACGGTTGGGCAGAAACGATTTCTCTCGGCGGAACCTATAAAGGTTTGAACTACCATTTGGATGCTGGTTATCAGAGCCACGGAAACATCAAGACTCCGCTCGGATACCAGAAAGGTACAGACTTCCGTCAGAAGAATGCTTCTGCTTTCTTGAGCTACGACTTCAATGAGCATTTCACTGCCGGTCTGCGTGCGGATACTTTTGACAGCGACATCAATTCCTCTAGCTGGGAATACGAACAAGACCCGAACAGCGAGTTCTTTGTTCGCATTCCGAAGTGGAAGCGAGACAAGGTTGCACTCTTTGCAGAAGGCAAGAACCTTAACGAATACCTGACCCGTCTGCGTTGGGATGGCTATTGGCAGAAGAACCATAAGAACATGAGAAATTATGTTTCTCAGCCTAATGGACGCATGAAAGTCGTAACGGGCTCTCTTGCAGACAATCGCATTAAAACTTATGGAACAAGTCTTCAGGCTGACTGGCAGCTGGGAGAATCGAATTTCCTGATTACCGGTTACGAGTTTGTTCAGGATCAGTTGGAAGCTGATACCTTGGCCAAGACAACTATGGCGCCGATGCTCAATACCGTGACAAACCGTTATGTAAAGGGCAAAGAAACAACCAATGCGATTTTTGCGTCGATGGAAACTTCTCTGCCGCAGGACTTCACTCTGAATTACGGCGTTCGGTACACGTGGGTAGATTCCAAGCTGAGTAAAGCGGTTGGTGTTAAAAACGGATATGCTCCAGGCACGAAGTACAACAATGCGCCGGATGATAAGGTTGGTCAAGTCGGAAGTGATAAAAATAGCCGTCCTGTCTTTAACTTGAGCCTGAATTGGACAGGATTGCCAGATACTTCTTTAAGAGCAGGATGGTCTCAGGGCTTTCGCGTTCCTAACCTTCAGGAAAAATACCTGATCAATAATATGGGCGGGGGTACTATCTACGGGAACTCCAGTCTCAAACCGGAGAAGTCCAACAACTTTGAAGTTGGAGCACGTTATGCCGGAAGAGCAGTAGAAGCAGACTTTGCTCTCTTCTATAACCTTGCGGATGACTACATCTCTACTGAGCATTTCAACTCCAGAGAATATAGGTACGTGAACGCAGATAAGGCTAAAACCTTCGGTGCCGAACTTTCCGTCAACTTTAAGCCGACGGACCACTTCTTCCCCTATGTCAGCATGACTTGGCTGCGCAGAAAGACCGAATGGGGCAACGGCGTCTCAACCTATGATTCCGGAGTTGCCGGGTTTACGGCCCGCTACGGCGTGAAGACAGAGTTCGAAGTCTTTAACGGCCGCTGGAATACGGATACGTACCTCAGAAGCAAGACGGCATCTAAGTCTTATTCGCCATCCAGTAATGAGACGACCCGCGTTGCCGGTTATACAACGCTTAACTTTGCGACAACTTATCACTTCGGCCCGCAGAAGCGCTACATGGTCAGTGCTGAGGCTATCAACATTACCAATCAACTTTATTCCTACGGCGATTCGATCTACGAACCGGGACGGCACTTCAACTTCAAGCTGAGCGCTAAGTATTAAGAAGTAATACGGATTCATTTCAACGGAAATCAACATGACGGAAATGGTATTGGAGAGAAAGGAGGGGCAGTCTTGGCTCAGAAGGTTCGGTGACCGCTGGGGTGCTCGTGACCTTGTGGTGATCGGGGTTTTTGCCGCAACCGCAAAACTCTCCACGGTTTTAATCGCTATGGTGGGCGGAGGAATGAATCCGGTCAGCCTTCTGCTTAAAAATGTGGTGTTCACTACATTGCTTGTGATCATGCTTTACAAAGTTAGACAGCCGGGAACTCTGACTCTCTTTGTAATCGTGAGCGCGCTGGTGAACTTCCTGCTTTTGGGCGGAAACGTCACACTTATTCCGCCGATGCTGGCGGCTGCACTTGTCTCCGAAGTCGTGATGAAGTTCGTTAAAAGCTTCGGTTGGAAAGGTGCCGTGTTCTGGGGTGTCGGCTGCTTTGACTTTCTTTCCAAAGGATTGTCTCTTGCAGTTTCCTATCTCATGATGCGCGAATCTCCCGCTTTGATGGCAGTAGTTCTTCCGATCGTTTTAATCGGTTATGCCGGTTCTTTGCTCGGTCTTTACACGGGCTGCCGTTCTATGAAGGAATTAAGACATGCAGGCATCGTTTGCTTCTAAATTTGATGTTTTAACGCGGCTGGATGTTCGCAGCAAAATGCTCATTGCCGCATTAGCGGCTGTGATGACGATTGCGCTTTCTTCTCTGAATTCTCAGCTGCTGCTTTTTACAACGTCGCTGCTTTATCTATTTGCGCTCGGTCGATACAAACTAATTTTTGTGAGCTATGCTGCCTCGCTTCTGATGATGGCGCTGTCCGTGGGATTTGCCTCTGTGTTGGCTTTGTTCATTCCTTCCATGGGTAAAAGTCTGGAACTGAGTTCTCTGTGTATTCCGTTCCTGAGAGCCCTGACAGTGATGAACACGATTTTGCCGATGGCTTTTACTGGAAGACTACAGAATATTCTTAACGGTCTTCAGCAGCTGAAGCTTCCGTTCATTATTTATCTTCCGGCCGCTGTGATTATTCGTTTTATTCCGACGTTTGCCGGCGATGTGAAGCAGATCTGGGAGTCTTTGAAGATAAGAGGTTTCAAGATCAATCCGTGGCAGTGCACGATTCATCCGATTCGTACGACGCGTCTTTTGTTTACGCCGCTTCTCTTCAGAGCGCTCAAAACCAGCGACGAGTTGGGCATTGCAGCTGAACTCAAAGGTCTTCATGCCGGGAGTAATTCGGGTTCTATGCACAGAAGGAGATTCGGGAAGTATGACATCGCAGCCATTACCCTTGTTCTCCTAATCTGTACGGGAGCGGTTTTACTTCAAATTTACTTTCCTACCGACATTAAGGCGGCAATGAGATGATTGAACTGAAAAACGTCACTTATCGTTATCCGTTCTCTGACAGAAACGCGCTTGAAGATATTTCTTTGAAGGTTCGTCCCGGTGAAGCAGTGCTTTGCACGGGTGTCTCCGGGTGCGGCAAATCTACCTTAATCCGTCTGATTAACGGTCTTTGCCCGCATTATTTCGGAGGAGAACTTCAAGGGACCGTTCGGGTTGCAGGTCAAGACAACCAAAAACTCAAACTGCATGAAATCAGCAGCCGAGTCGGTACGTTGTTCCAAAACCCTGAAACGCAGTTTTTTGCGCTCGGTGTAGAAGAAGAGATGGCATTCAAACCCGAATCCCGAGGAATGCCTCCCGATAAAATCCGAGAGCTCATTGCTAAAACTTCTCAGCGTTTCGGTCTGAATTCCGTTTTAAAAAATACGATCCACGAACTCTCTCAGGGACAAAAACAGAAGGTCGGTCTGGCTTCCTTAATGATGGAACCGCTGCAGGTGCTGATTCTGGATGAACCGACAGGAAACCTCGATCCGGAATCTACGATGGATTTGGCCGAGGAGATTCTGCGGTTAAAAGAGAAGGGCGTTGCTGTCCTGATTGTCGACCATCGCTTGTACTGGTTAAAAGACGTGGCTGACCGCGTCTGCGTGATGGAAAAAGGAAGAATCGTCCAGGAGGGCACTTTTGATGATCTCAGCGACGAAGTCCGAGAACGCTACGGATTAAGAAAAGTCGATGTTGAAGATAAAAGACACGAACTTCCGTCGTTGTCCGAGGGCAAAGAAACCGTAATGAAGGTCTCGGATCTTTCGTTTGCTTACCCGAGAAAGCCGAAGATTTTTAACGGCACCGACTTGGAACTGCGCAAAGGGATAACAGGGCTTTTCGGCCCGAACGGTACCGGCAAAACGACTTTGGCCCGGATTCTCACAGGTTTAAATAAACCAACCCAAGGGACACTAGAAATAAGAGGCAAGAAGGTCAAACCTCAGGAATGCCTTAAGCATGTTGCAGTGGTCCTCCAGAACGCAGACCATCAGCTGTATATGCGGACGGTTTTTGATGAGCTTCTGACAAGTCTGGAAGCCGCAGGCTGCCGAGGGGGTAAGCAAGCCGCCGAGGAGCTGCTGCAGCTTTTTGATCTGACAGAACTCAGAGACCGTCATCCGCATTCCCTCTCCGGCGGCCAGCAGCAAAGGCTAGTGATTGCCTGCGCGTTTGCCAAAAAACCGGATGTCATCATTTTGGATGAACCGACAAGCGGCTTAGACGGCGCAAATCTTCATCGAATTGCCGGCGCCCTGCGGCAGCTTTCTGACGAAGGCAAAGCCGTGCTTGTCATTACTCATGACCTGGAGCTCGTGGACATGGTGTGCGACAGCGCCATCAGACTCCCGCTTCAAAAAATAAATCTTTCAGCAACTTTTCAATAAATTAACCGGTAAACCTATGACAACAATCGTTGAACAGCAGAACAAAATTAATGAACTTTTAAACAGCGGCCGTCCCGTAACATTGGAGACGATTGCCCAGGCGCTCTCCGTGACAGCGCAGGAAGCGGCTCATCTTCTGCCGGAAGGTTCCGCCACCTTTGCTCCGGGTTCCGATTTTGAAAGCGTTTGGGCCGCGATCGCCGAATGGGAAAAAATTACTTTCATCGTGACTGCACACGGCAACGTCATCGAAGTTGAAACCAAACTCGTGACAGGCAAAGCAGCGATGGGCTACTACAATCTGATGGGAGGCAAGAGCCCGCTTCAAGGTCACTTTAAGTACGGCGACATTTCCGAGATCGGCTTTGTGACGATGCCGTTCATGGGCCGTGAAAGCCACTTCGCCGCTTTCTTTACAACTTCTGGCGAAGTTGCTTACTCCATGTACGTCGGCCGCGAAAAACACAAGTTAATTGAAAGCGCCAAAGAAAAATTCCTTGCCCTCCAGCAGAAGTACAAAGCTTAATGAGAGGAAGAGAATGAAAGTTTTAGTTGCATACGCCACCGTTACCGGAAACACTGAGATCATTGCCCGCGCCATTGCTTCCGCAATTCCCGGCGCCGATCTCAAAAAACTGCCCGCTGATGTTAATCCTCAGGATTACGACTTCATCTTTGCCGGTTTCTGGTGCGATAAAGGTACGCCTGACGAAGTTTGGCAGGCTTTCCAGAAAGAGGCTAAAGCCAAACCGATCGCTTACTTCGGAACTATGGGCGGTGATCCCAACAGCGAGCGAGGACAGGCTTGGGTCAATAAAGTGGCCGGTCTTTTCCCGTGCGAGAACTTCAAGGGTCTTCGTGTTTGGCAGGGCAAGATCGATCCGAAGATCTTGGCTGCTATGGCGAAGATGCCCGGAGCAAAACCGATGACTCCGGAGCGCCGGGCAAGATTGGATGAGGCGGCCAAGCATCCCACGGCTGAAGATCAAGCACAGGCAGGAGCCTGGGCTTTAGAGCTTCTTAAAAACTTCCATAACGACAAATAAACATGGACATTAAAGAGATTTACAACCTGATCGGTTGCGCCGGTATCGCTTTAGTGGTTATCGGATTCTTTGCCCTTTACATCACTGTTTGGAACTTTCTTTATCTAAGAGGTGTGCTTTCCAGATTTAAGAAGCATTTCCATGGAATGGACAAAGCCACACCGGAACGCATCAGCCGTTTTTTCGGAGAGAGTACCAATCCGCTGGAATGCATCGTACGCGACATTGTCATGACGCACGGCGCTCACTCCGATGACATTCGTGCCGAAGTCGCTTATTTGTTCCACAAGCATTTCAAACCTGTGAACAATGCCTTGACTTGGCTTAAGCTAATTTCCGCAGTCTCTCCGCTGCTCGGTCTGTTAGGTACGGTTGTCGGCATGGTAACCGTGTTCCGCACAATCTCTGAAAATGTTTCTCCCGATCCGACAATGCTTGCGGGCGGCATCTGGACCGCATTAATTACGACTGTGATGGGCTTGGTTGTCGCAATTCCGGCTTTGATGGCTTATTACTACCTGATGCTCAAGGTTAAAGAGCTTCGAATTGAAGCTGTGGAGTACAGTTATCGAGCTTTAAATATCCGCCGAGAACCTTGCCGCTGCTCTCAGAACTTGGAAGAAATTGAGCAAAAAGCGGCCTGAGACTTGAGACAAAGATATGTTTGACGAACTCGAAGAAGAGCCTCGGGTAGATTTGACGCCGCTCATAGACGTAATTTTTATGCTGGTCATATTTTTTGTGATGACCATGACATTCAGCAAACCCGTGCTGGATGTCGTGCTGCCTGCAGCCCAAAACTCCGAGGTCAGGAAAAAGGCGGCAGAACTTGTTCTCAGCGTGAACTCCGACGGAAAATATTTCTTTAATGATCAGGAGATCCTCAAGGAAGATCTTCCTCGTTTTCTCTCCGAGCATCCGGAAGGCTCGCTCAACCTGATGGTTGATGAGAAGGCTCCGTTTGAGGCTTTTGTTTACTTGGCCGATCTTGCAAAAGTAAATAGGGAAGGCCGTTTCGTAATCAGTACCAAAGCATCTGTACCGCAGAATTAAGATGTTTAGCCCTTCACGCAAAGACAATGAATTACTTAAAGCCAAGCGGCTCTCCAAAGCTGCTTTGGCTGCCTTTGCCTGCGCGTTCGCTTGGGCAGGGTGCACCTTAAAAACAGATGTCCCTCAGTCTTCTCAGCAGCCGCGGACGATAGAACTGAGTTTTGCTCAGATTCAGGATATTCAACCGGAAGAAGCACCGGAAGTCCGGCCGGAACCTCAGCCACAACCGGTCATCGAAGAACCTAAAAAACTTCTCACAGATGAATCGGAATTTAAAGTCGAACCTGAAAAGGTTGTAGAAGAAAAGCTTCCTGAATCTGAAGCAAAACCGGTACCTCCGGCGCCCGTACCCGCTGAGCAGTCCAAACCGAAGAAGGCTGACCCGGAGAAACCTAAGCCTAAAGCTTTAGAGAAGCCGAAACCGGCTAAGAAGCCAAAAGAACCCAAGGCAGAAAAGGGAGAACCCGCGCTTCAAAAAGCTTCTGAATCTGCTGAAGCGAAGGCGGCCTCGCATGCTGCTGCAGAGCAGGCACCTAAAAGGAAAAGCATCACTGCAATGCTTGTGAGTTTGGTTGAAAAACACAAGCGTTATCCGAAAGCAGCGAGAAGGGCGGGAATGGAAGGCGTCGTTTTAGTGGAATTTACGGTCGACTCAAGCGGTAAAGTTACCGGCGCCTCAGTCATTAAGAAATCGGGCAACGGTCCCTTGGACTCAGCCTCTCAGGAGTTAAGCAATCGAATCATCGGGACGGCTTTTAATGTTCCTAATGCTGGGATGAAGATCCAGGTTCCGATTCGGTACAGTCTTGATTAACAAAAGATGAGAAACTTGAGTGAGGGAGGAGGGAGTAAGCGTTGCTGTCATTCATTTTTTGAGCGATTTGCCAGTTTTGGGAAATTGCGTATAATTCAATTCTCTTTCGGAAGGGTGGCAGAGCGGTTGAATGCAGCAGTCTTGAAAACTGTCGATGAGTGATCCTCATCCGTGGGTTCGAATCCCACCTCTTCCGCCAGCCTTAGGTGCGCTAAAAATCTTTCCTTTTCTCAAAAAGACCTATAAACCTGCCAATTCAATGGGTTTTGCAGTTTCACTTCCATCTAGTAGAACGTCTTATAACCAATTGAATCCGCGGTTAGGTACTCATACAAGTTCATCTTTTAATCTTTCTTTGTAACTGTCTTATTCTCTAACTTCTTAATAAAAGGGCAGGCCTAAGCACTGACGTAATCTGTATAGCTTAGGTCCTCTGTTAATTCCAAAATAAGTGCACCACCTATTCCAAAATAAGTGCAACACCTTCTCAAGAAATCTTTACCCTGAGTAGGCAAAATCAATAATAACGAGAGTTTCCTTTTCAAAGCACACTACCTTGTTTTTATTAAACAAGGGGTTTTATGAAGAAAAGGAGACAACAAATGTCATCCGTTGACATTCGTGAAGTCCTCAAGCTCCAAGAAAGAAAAATGAGCTTGAGGCAGATAGCCAATCGGCTAGGGCTCCACCATACGACGGTATGTCGTTGGGTACAACGAGCCAAAGAGCTAGGACTCGATTACCAAACCGTTTCAAAGGTTGAGGACCAGCAGCTGCATAGTTTATTTTGCAAGGTCAAAGGTCCGAAAGAAGAAGCTTTCTATCCGGTTGATGTCGAAGCTATATGTGACGCCATCGATCAAGGAAGAGTAAAAATTCTTGATTCCTACATGCAGTACCTTGAGCAAGCGAAGACTTCTGATCTGCCGCCGCTCAAACGCTCGGGGTTTTATTACAGAGTCAAGCAATACTGGCACGCGCATTACGGAAATAAAGGACGTGTCATGGCTCAGGAATGGGAGCCGGGAAAATATCTGCTGATAGATTATGCCGGCGACAAAATACTTCTGAATTCCAGTCGCAGCAACGCAGTAAAAAACTGCCGTGTCTTTGTCGCAGTCCTTCCTTTTAGCCGCATGGTTTACTGGTACGCCACTCCTGACATGACGACAGAATCTTGGATTGAAGGACTGCAGAACGCGTTTGACTTCTTCAAGGGAGTGCCTTCGTACATTATCTTGGATAACGACACTGCGTTAGTCAACCATGCCGAAAAAGGTAATCAACGCTACACTAAAGGGCTTCTCGACCTTGCTCAATTCTATGAGGTTGCCTTAAGTCCGGCTCGAGTAGGACATCCGCAGGATAAAGGACTTGTGGAAGAAGCTGTAAAGGACGTTACCGATAAATTTATTAAAAAGATCTCGCCTGGTTCCTTGACTTCAGTGAATGACGTGAACTTCCTTCTGGAAAAGGAGTTGGAAGACTTTAACTGCGCGAAGATGGCCCGATACGGCATTAGCCGGAGAAAGTGGTTCGAGCTTGAGCAGCCTAAGCTGCGGAGCCTACCAAAGAACAAGTTCTTTTATGGGGCAGAAATCTTAAGAAGAAAGGTAAGAATCAACGGCTGTATCTAATTCCATACTCATGAATACATGGTACCGCCGGAATACTTTAGTCACTCCGTCGGGGTTTATGTGAAAGACGGACAGTTGCTTCGGATTGTTGACCCATTGAGCAATCACCTCATTACCGAATACAAATACTATCGGCCTGGCGAACCCGACGAGCTTGAAGGCTTTCTTCATATTAAACCGGAATACCGATTACCCGGAGAACTCACGCCCGCCGGTCGACTGGAAAAAAGCTGCGAAGAGTTTAGGCAACTATCAAAAAGTGCCGGCCTCTTCTTATCTAAATACTTAAAAATCAACAATCGCTCAGAGAAAGGCGAATTGGCAAACCGCTTGCGCTACATGGTTAAGAAACTTAAAACCGTTAGCCCTGAGACGCTGGAACTTTCCTTCACCCATGCAGTTGAAACAGGAATATATGAAAAAAGCGCGTTTTTAAACTGTGTGAAAGCCTTTGCAACGGGCATGCCCACGAAAAAGGAGAAGAAAAAGAAAACTTCTGAAAACAGCGAGTGCCTACGCCCTTTAGAAGAATTCTTCTCCTTCCTTGGAAATAACACAATTCAATAAATTGAAGAGATAAAAATGAAAGATACTAGAAATACAGGAAAAAATCCCCAATCTCTGGCCGAAAGAGTACATAGGATGACCAAAGAACTTCATCTGCCGGGCTTCCGTCAACGGATGGAGGAAACTCTTGAGGACGCAACTTGGCAGCAGATGACATCGTTGGAGCAAATCTATGATCTCCTTAATGCAGAAATAGTCAGAAGAGAGGCGAATACTGCAGTTAAGCTGCGGCGACATAGCAACCTCCCCTTGGATTTGATCAATGCACGCTTCGAAGAACTCTACGAAAGCGATAATCGCCGGTGGGACACTAGACTTATGGCACTTGTAAGAGACGGTCAGTGGATGCTCAGAGAGACTCCGGCCGACCTTATCCTCTCCGGAGCTTGTGGTGTAGGGAAAAGCTTCTTAGCGGGTTGTTGTGCTAACTACATGCTTGATCGCAGACATTCTGTTTACTTCATTCGTGCTGGAAGGCTCTTTATGGATCTTAAGGTCCATAGAGTCAATAACACGTTGGAAAAACGCAAGGCAGAACTCAAAAGAATCGATTTACTCATTCTTGATGACTTTTTAATCGAAGACATGAGCGAAGAAGACTGCGCCGATTTGCTGGATATTATCAATGACAGAAACCGTCTGAAGCCGACGATCTATACAAGCCAGTTCAAATTGGAAGGATGGATCGAGAGACTTGGCAATAGCGCAATGACGCAAGCTGTAATCGATAGGATTGCACATTCCTCATACCGCTTACATCTTGAAGGCTCCTCTCAGAGACGAAGTGTAGAGGTGAAAGAAAATCTCAGTAACCATAGGTAGTTACGGAGGATCAAACTAGGAGGCGCGTTGTAACCACCGACTATCCGCAAAACCTCAAATATATAGGACTATTTGTTAACATAAGAAAAGGAAGCTCTCGTGACTTCACTGGTGCATTAACTTTGGATTGCCCGGTGCATTAATTCTGGAATGAGCATCCTCTTAACGAGCACCGGAGCTTATTATTGCGGGTTGGCTATTTTGACGGATTAAAGATGGGGTCCAGCGAAGGCTTCATAATCAAAGGCTTCGGTCAGGTTTGCGGTAAGAAGGATTGTTGAGCTCGTCTGAGACAACTCTCTCAGATAAACGGAAAGAGAACTTCTATAGCTAGGGCATTCGTTTTGATATGAGAACAGGAGTAAGAGAAAAGAGGGATTAAGTTAAAACTGGAGAAGAAAAGGTTGCAGTCGGGGCGTCGGGAGTTGAACCCGCTACGGCCTACCAAAACCTTTGGCTGCGCCCCGTAAAATGTTTTTCAGACATCGCACAAATAATAATCTATCTTTTGCTCCAGAGCTAATTCAAATAAATAAGCAAAGAAGCAGATGGAGAGTAACTTACAATGTTACAAAGTTAATTTAAAAGAAGCCGACTTTATCAGAAGGAAGGGGCGCCAATGGATCCGCACGTATGGCAAGTAATGGTGGATGCTTTTCCGCAATTATTGTTCAAAGGCATCACTGTAACGATACCTTTGACGATCATTTCGTTCGCTCTTTCCATGGTCATTGCAGTCGTTGTAGCACTGATCCAGTACTCGAAAGTTCCGGTTCTTCGGCAAATTTGCCGCTTCTATGTCTGGGTGATTAGAGGAACGCCGCTGCTTGTGCAGCTGTATGTCGTTTTCTTCGGGCTGCCGAGTATTGGCATCATGGTGGACGCCTTCCTGGCCGCCGTTATTGTTTTCTCAATCAACGAAGGCGCCTATAACGCCGAAACGATTCGCGGCGCGTTAGAGTCAGTTCCTCAGGGCCAGATGGAAGCAGGACGCTGCGTCGGCCTCAATTATTTTCAGATCATGTGGCACGTCGTTCTGCCTCAGGCCTTTAGAACTGCGTTCCCGGCCTTGGGCAACTCCATGATTTCAATGGTTAAAGACACTTCTTTGGCGGCTAACATTACGGTGGCTGAGATGTTCTTCCAGGCTCAAAGGATTGCCGGAAGAACATACGAAACCATGGCGGTGTACATCGAAGTCGCGCTCATTTATTTAATTTTCTCGACGATTCTTGAGTACTTACAGCGCCGCGGGGAAAAGAAACTCGGCAAATACGGTACAAACTAACGATTCATTTTTGCAGTCAAATTAGTAATGGAAAAAACCGATTCGCTCCTTCTCATAAGCCATGTGAAAAAATCTTTCGGCACCTTAGAAGTGTTGAAAGATATCAGCATCGATGTTTATAAAGGCGATGTGGTTTCAATTCTCGGACCGTCAGGCTCCGGAAAAACCACCTTGCTTCGCTGCGTCAATTTCCTGGAAAGGGCTGATTACGGGTCAATCAGTTTGGACGATAAGACTATCGATTTAAAAACCGCCACTAAAGAACAGGCGTCCGAAATCCAAAGAAAAGCGGGCTTTGTTTTTCAGAACTACAATCTTTTTAGAAATAAAACGGCGCTTGAGAACATTACGCTTGGTCTGACTTCCGGCAGAGGCATGAGCAGAGCAGACGCGGTAAAAAAAGGCATGATGCTTCTCCGTAAGATTGGTCTGGAAGACAGAGCCAATTCCTATCCGAGCGAACTTTCCGGAGGTCAGCAGCAGCGGGTTGCAATTGCTCGGGCTCTCGCCACGGACCCGGAAATTATTTATTTTGATGAGCCTACTTCGGCTTTAGACCCTGAACTGACGGATGAAGTATTAGAGGTAATGCGTCAGCTCGCTCAAGAAGGCATGACAATGGTCGTGGTGACGCATGAAATGAACTTTGCTCGTAACGTTTCCAACAGAGTCATTTTTATGGATCATGGTTTGATTGTTGAGCAAGGCAGCCCCGAGCAGATTTTCGAACATCCTCAAAACGAACGTACCCGAGCTTTCCTTCGTTTGGCAAGCGGTTCTCAAGAGGCCCAGCGCTCAGCCTTGGAAGCCTTCAAGAAGCAGCGCGAAGCAGAAAACGCGATGAATTCTCTTTAATTTTTGTTGATGATTTAGATATGACACATAATTTTCGATTATTGATGAAGTTCGGCCTGGGCCTTTTCCTTGCCGGTTCTGCCTCTCTTATGTTGGTCGGATGCGATAAAGCGCCGAGCCGCAATTCCGCTTCGGCTTCTCAAGATCACCTGGCAAGAATTAAATCATCCGGTGAATTGAAGGTCGGCTTAGAAGGGGACTGGCAGCCGTTCTCCTTCCACAATGAAAAAGATCAGTTGGTCGGATATGACGTTGAAGTCGCTCAGAACTTAGCCAAGAAATTGGGAGTCAAAGCCAAGATTGTTGAAGGCCCCTGGGACGGTCTTTTCGCCGGTATGGATACGGGAAGATATGACTTGGTGATTAATGGTGTAGACGTTACGCCTGACCGCGCGAAAACTTATGATTTCTCCACACCTTACGCCTATGACCGCACGGTGCTAATTACACGGTCCGACAACAACGATATTCACTCTTTTAATGATTTGAAAGGTAAAACTACCGCAAATTCTATTGGCTCGACATACCAGGAGATCGGCGAAAAGTACGGAGCCAAAGTCAGCGGTGTCGATACTCTGGCTGAAACGCTTCAGATGGTTAAAAACAGACAGGTACAGGCAACTATCAACGCCTCCACTTCTTACGGGGACTACATGAAGCATCGTCCCGATGAACCTTTGAAGATTGCAGCTACGATGGATAAAGTGACGGAATATGCCATTCCGATGAAGAAGGGTGAAGACAACGCATCACTGAAGAAGGCAATCGACAATGCTCTTCAGGAAATGAAGAATGACGGAACGTTATCCAAATTATCCGTGAAATATTTCGGCGCGGATCTGACAAAGCCGAATTAATCATTTCGGACTGTCGAATCCAGTTTCTATTCTGAACGGGGCTTCTCAAAAAAGGAGTCCCGTTTTGAATCAGTTAGGACGGTCTTTGATCGGGAAAGGCTTAAATTAACCACATCAAGAAAAAGATTTTTCGGAGGAAAAAATGAAGAAATGGGTACTGATGGTTATGGCCGCTGCCTTTACGCTTTCTGTATCAGCTTGTTCTACTGTAAAAGGTGTTGGCCAGGACGTTTCAGCCGTCGGCGACGACATTGATACCGCAGCAACTGCTGTGCAAAAGAAACTTTAATGGGTGCCGCTAGTTAATCATTGCAATAGAGGTAGATATGAAAAAGTTTTCACTGCTTGCTATTTTGGCTGCTTTTTTGATCGGACTTGCCGGATGCAATACGGTTAAAGGAGTGGGCAAGGACGTAGCTGCGTTAGGTAATGGCGTAGACCACGCTGCGACTACCGTTTCAAATAAGATGTAATTGAAATCTCCGCAAGTGTTGAATGCACTTGCTTAAAAAATCTCGTCCGCGTTGCCTTCACGGGACGAGATTTTTTTAAGCCCTTTCTAAGAATTTACAGGCTGGTCAGCCAAAACTCTCAAAAAGTCAGGAAAAGGTAAGGGGGCTAACGGCCCTTAGAGACCTTATTTATGGCAGCGGGTCTCATTTTTGATTTCCATCTCGGAAATAAAAAATTCACCGCGGTGATCAATATCACCTTCTACTTTGACGCAGGCGCCTACGTCAAATTTGTGGCCGCCGTGGCTCTCAACCTTTGTACGAGCGTCAGCTTTGAAAGTCTTGCCTCCGATAACCCAAGTCGGATTTTGTGCTGAGGGCATCTTTTCAATTTTTCCGTAAAAAGCATCATCGTCCCCGGCAGCGAAAGCGGTGAAAGATAAACTCAGAGCGGCTAAAGCAAGAAAGAATTTTTTCATTTTTTCGCAAATAATAAACAATGAAAAAGCAGCCCGAAGGCTGCTCTATCAATTAAGAATTAACGGCAGCGATTGTCGCGTTTCTGTTCAATTTCGGAAATGAAGAAATTGCCTTCGCGATCGAGATCACCGTCAACCTTAACGCAGGAACCAACGCCGATCTTCTGGTCACGACGATGTTCGATCTTAGTGCGCTGGTCAACCTTGAATGTCTTTCCGCCGATCACCCAAGCAGGATTTTCCGCTGTGGGCATCTGTTCAACCTTACCGTAGAAACCGTCAATGTCACGAGCAGAAGCTGTGCCCATGATTAAACCGACAGCAGCAAGGGGGAGTAAAACTTTAACTAATTTCATTTGAAACTCCTATTTCATAAATTTTCCTGGTGTCTGAATTCTACGTGGTTACTCCTAATTCACCTGTAAAAATTGTGCGAATTGAGCGCGGAGCAATGGAATGAAACAACTGAAATACTTTGTTTACTTCTTAGAAAATCAGGAAGTTAAATTAACCGGAAGCTATTTTCGGCAAAAAAATCGGGCCGTATCGGCCCGATTTGGAGCGCGTCAGTAGTTAGGCAAGCTGTTTTTTAACATCTTCAAGCTTGTGTTGAACCTTGTCGAAAGTTTCGATCATGGTTGCAGAAGGCTTGTTCGGGTCAAGCAGGCTGACCACGATGATGGCAATGAAGGAGAGCACGAATCCGGGGATGATTTCATACATTCCCCACCATGCGCCCTGATGCCAGACAAGAACCGTCAGAGCACCGACGATAATGCCGACCAAAGCACCGTTGCGGGTGACGCCTTTCCACAGAAGAGAAAGGATGATGATCGGGCCGAAGGAAGCACCGAAGCCGCCCCAGGCGTAGCTGACCAAAGAGAGAACCAGGTTGTTCGGATCTGTAGCAATCAAGATTGCGACAGCACTGACGGCAACTACGGTCAGGCGCCCGATCCAGACGAGTTCTCTCTGAGCAGCGTGCGGACGAATGAATACGCGGTAAAAATCTTCTGTCAGAACGGAAGAGCAAACCAGCAGCTGGCATGAAAGGGTACTCATCACGGCAGCCAGAATAGCGGAGAGCAGAATGCCGCCGATCCAAGGATTAAACAGTGTCGTAGAAAGAATCATGAAAACGCGTTCATGGTTTTCTGCAACGGCTTTGCCGAGATCCGGATGAGCCGAGAAGAAAGCAGATCCGAAGAAGCCTGCAGCAACGGCGCCGGAGAGCGAGAAGATGAGCCAAATCATGCTGATCTTGCAGGCGCGCGGCATCACAGACGCATTCTTGGCGGCCATGAAGCGAACCAGAATATGAGGCTGACCAAAGTAACCAAGGCCCCAAGCCAGCAGAGAAATTACACCGATGAAGGTCTGGCCCTGAAGCATGTTGAGGTGCGTCGGATCAACAGATCTAACTTGCTCGACGGTTGCCGAGAATCCGCCTAGGTCGATCATAACGGCGACCGGGGCGATGATAAGCGCCAGGCACATCATGGCCGCCTGAATGGTGTCGGTCCAGCTGACGGCCAGGAAGCCTCCGAGGAAGACGTAGGCCAGGGTGGCAAAGGTACCGAAAATCAGAGCGGTGGAATAGGGAAGATCAAGAACGATTTCAAAGAGTCTGGCGCTCGCAACCATACCGGAGGCGGAGTAAATCGCAAAGAAAAGCAAAATCACGACAGCTGAGATGATTCGAAGCATACGGGACTTGTCTTCAAAACGGTGCGAGAAGTAGTCCGGAAGTGTCAAAGCGTTGTGAGCTGTTTCGGTGTAGACGCGAAGCGGAGCGGCAACGATCAGCCAGTTAGCCAGTGTACCGAGTGCCAGACCGATAGCAATCCAGGATTCGCAGATTCCGGATAAAAAAACCGCGCCCGGAAGGCCCATGAGGAGCCAGCCGCTCATGTCGGAGGCTCCCACGGAAAGTGCAGTAACAACAGCGCCTAAACGGCGGCCGCCCAAAATATAGTCATTGAAATTTTTGGTGAAGCGCCAGGCAACTAAGCCGACAGCCACCATCACGACTAAATAGGCGAAAAAGGTGATTGAGATTGGTGAGAAATTCATTTTTATGACTGAAACAAAATTTACCTTATGTTTCAATCATAACGAAGGAGGAGAGCCTGAACGGAATCCCAAAAACAAATTATCTGAAAGTCAAGGAAAATCCGAGAGCATTAATCCTAACCGCCGATATAAGACATCTCAATTCGCTTGCCGGCCCTGGCCTTGACGGTTTCTTCCGTACGAATTTCGGAGTAGTGTTCGTCTCGTGTTGTCCAAATTCGCCCGATCGCTTGTTCGATTTCTTCATCTGAAGCACCGCCGCGAAGCATCTGACGAATATCGAAGCCTTCCGTCGCAAAAAGACATTTGTACAGTTTGCCGTCAACAGATAGACGAATGCGGGAGCACTCTTTGCAGAATGGTTCACTTACAGACGAAATGAAACCGAGCTCACCGCTGCCGTCCTTGTAGCCCCAGCGAGTGGCGACCTCACCCGTGTAGTTAGGGTTTAACGGTTCAATCGGATAAACGCGGTTGATCTCTTCGACGATCTGGCGGGAAGGGACAACATCGTCAAGCCTCCAGCCGTTGGAGGTGCCGACATCCATGAATTCGATGTAACGGACAATGATTCCTGTGCCTTTGAAGTGCTCGGCGATTTTGATGAGTTCTTTTTCGTTGACGCCGCGTTTAACGACGACATTGATCTTGATGGAAGGAATGCCCGCATCTTTTGCGGCCTGGATTCCGGCGAGCGTCTTCTCAATCGGGAAATTGACGTCGTTGAGATCCTTATAGATCTGAGGATCCATGGCATCCAAAGAAACGGTCAGGCGCTTGAGGCCTGCCGCAGCTAAGGATTTTGCTTTTGCGGACAATGCGGCTCCGTTAGTCGTCACAGCAACATCGAGCGGTTTGTCATTCCAGGTTTTGAGTTTTGAGAGTTCTGTGATCAGGAATTCGATGCCTTTTCTCAGCAAGGGCTCTCCGCCCGTCAGACGAATCTTCTCCACGCCGTTTGCGGCAAAGATTTTGCCCAGTCGGATGATTTCTTCGAAAGAGAGGACTTCTGTATGGGAAAGAAAACAGTGATCTTTCTCGAATTTTTCCTTCGGCATGCAGTAACGGCAGCGGAAATTACAACGGTCAGTAATAGAAATTCTGACATCGCGTAAAGGGCGTCCGCGGGAATCAATCCAGTGAGTATCGTCACGACGGATTTCACCGACCAGCGGGACCGTTTTTGTTGCGGCCTTAATTGGAATAACACGAGAAGACATGCTTACGGTTTCAATTCGACGAAAAAAGTAGACTGATTATAAGGATTCCCGCTTAATCTCTGCTGACTTATTTGAGCATAGGCAGCGGGAAATATTTTGCGAGCACTTTCCGAGGTGTCGTTTTGAGCAGAACGAAGCTCCAAGTTCCTATCAAGAATATCCAATCCTGAAAACGCAGGAACTGCGAAAAACAAAAAAGCAGGGGATGTTGCAAAAGTCCAGAGACGGACGATAAGCACATTCCCTTTCTTTTATACCTATTAAGCGAACTCTTTAGGTTGTAATTTTTTCGCCTTTTGAAACCCTTTGAAGTCCCTCTTGCAGAAGGTTTCTTAAATGTTTTGGCCTATTAATCTTCAATAAGAGGGCAATTCACCATCTTTTTTTTGAATATTTGAGGTCGTCTTATCGTGGAATCATCCGGACATTATTTAAGGTATTTTTACGCCTCCGACTTTTCCAAAATTAACGAGAAAGCGCTCAGTTTCTTCCTATTCCTTCGCCTGGAGCGGAAACTCTAGAGAAGGACGATCTCAGAAATTGTAAAATGTCTCATGGTGGGTGGTTCTTAGCGAAGCGCATCTCCATGGCACGACAGGGGGTTCGATTCCCTCTGTCTGCTTTTAAATCAAGGAGTTACTCTTTCCTCCCTATATTTAGTCCTTAAACATAAAAAGAGCTGTTGAAAGTCTCCTTTCGGAGAGACTTTTGCAACAGCCCCTGCAAGCACAAGCGGGGAGAGAGCTGTGAATCGCCGAAAACTAGCTTCTCATCGCTTTAGCTCGAGCCAGTGCTTCTCTGGCTGCAATGCGTCCCCATATCACGGCGGCCGTTAATTGAGAACCGTCGAGGTAGTTGTCGTAGAAGATACCGCCGACAGCGTTTCCAGCGCCGTAAAGTCCGGGAATCGGCTGGCCTTCGGTATTGATGATCTGAGCTTTCGGATTGATCTTCGGACCGCCGAAGGTCGCTGTCATGCCGCCGGCAAACATGAAGCCGTAGAAGGGCGCCTTTTCGATGGTGTAAGGCTTTTCAAGCGTGGTTGGAACAGCAAGTTTGTCGGTCGTACCGTTATGAACGGCAGCGTTGAATTCTTTGACGGTACTCTCAAGTGTTTCGACCGGAACGCCCATTTGTTTTGCGAGATCTGCAATGGTATCTGCCTTGTAGATTTCTGCCTTGGCTTTCTGGTAACGCTTGATTCTTCTTGCAACAATCGGTTCATCTACCACGCGGGAATCAATAATGATGAAAGCGCGGTTTTCTTTGATCAGTTTGGGCGTGTTCTGACCAACATAAACGTAGGTTTGGCCTTCGTCGATATAGCGTTTGCCTTGAGGTGTGACGCAGATGCCGAAGTTAACCATGTTTGAGGGGTTAGCGCGTGTAGTTGGGTGGATCGGGCCGGCATGGAACTGGTCCATGTTGACGTACTGCGGGAAGAAAGGCTGAGTCAGTGTGTAGTTTTCGCCCGTAATGATTGCCGAGCCTCTTAACGGCATCCAAGCGACATTGCCGCCCATATAACGCGTGACTAGGTCTTTGTTGTTGTGGAAGCCGCCTGTGCAGATAACAACACCGCCTTTGGCTTTGTAGGCGACGGGGCCGTTCGGACCGACAGCTTTTACGCCTGTGCAGTTAAGAGATTCGTCGCGAAGAAGTTCTACGGCTTTTGTACGAGTGTGGATAGGAATATTCAGCAGTTTGCATTCGTCGAGCATATTGCGAAGAAGCTGGTTTCCGCCCGGTGTTAATTTGCCGCCGACTTCATGGCATCTGCCGAGCATCGGAGCGATCTGGACGTCGATCGGTTTCCATTCCATGTGAATTCTGTCTGTGAGCCATTGAACGACATCAGCACTCTGTTCGGCAAACATTTTGGTGAGAACCGGGTCGCCTCTATACATAGAGACTTTCATCAGATCGTTGTAGAAATCTTCGACCGTGTCTTTGATGCCGTCGCGTTTCTGGACCCAGGTATTGGTTGCATTGAAGTTGCCGCCGGCATAAATCGTGTTGCCGAAGGGTCCGAACATTTTTTCGAGCACAACCACTTTTGCGCCTAGGTCTGCGGCTTCAATGGCGGTAGTGAGCCCTGCGCACCCGGATCCGATGATGACGATGTCGTATTCCTGAACGTTCTGATCAGTGGATTTGGCAGCTTCTGCGGCTTCGGCGGTTTTCAGTAAACCGGCTGTGCCGATTGCTGAGAGGACGGAATTTTTGAAGAATTTGCGGCGATTCATTTTGACTCCTTTGAGTTCGTTTGAAGAGATTGATACCAGTTTATTGATGGCCAAAGGTCGTCATTAAAACGCAACACTAAAGTCGCTTAAATCAAGTAAAACTACTAAGAAATATTGAAAATATTAGGTCTTAAGGGAAAAATTATGGAGTAGATTTTTAGAATCTCAATCTTAGTGTTGCGAAATATGAGAGATTTGATTCAGGCGCAGGAAGTATTCTGTGAAGCTGTTCGGCAGAAAAGCTTCTACCAAGGAGCACGCTCTTCACACATGAGCGAGGAGAAAGCTTTCAGATTGATTGACGAGCTGGAGGCAAAACTCGGACGATCTTTATTTGAGAACAGAAAAAAAGGAAAACCGACTTCAGTGGGATTGAAGTTATTTCGTCAATGGAGTCCGTCTATTTCTCAGCTCAAACTCCTGTCCTCAGATACCGAGGTTTCTGAGGATACGCTGCACTTCGCCTTTCCGTTTACCACCGGAGCCGTGGTTTTTTCGCCGCTGACCACCTTGTTTGCCGAGCGGTATCCGAAAGTTAAATTTGATGTTCAGCTTGCAACGGGTTCAGGCTTGCCGGTTTGGTACAACACCGACTTACGAGTCGTCCACGATACGTATAACTACGAAGACGTCAAAGAGTATTTCCTTGCCGATGCCGTGAGAATCGTTTGCGCCACACCTGCATGGATCAAAACACATCCGGTTTCTCGACCGAAGGATTTGGAGAGATATCAGGTCTTTGGTGCTCGAGATGCTGTTGAGCATCGGAGTGTTCGATTTACAAAAGGAAGCAAGGAAGAGGCCGTTCTTTTTCATCCGCAGATCGTTTGCAGAAATAATCTGGCGTCCCTTCATTGCGCACTCACCGGAAAAGGAGTCGCGCTTTCTATTCCTAGATTTTTAGCCCAGTCTTTCCTTAACAGCGGCGAATTGGTGCGGCTTCTTGCGGATTGGAACGTTTCCTCATTGCCGCTGCGAGCAATTACTCCCAACCAAAAGCTGGTGAACCCGATTATCGAAGAGTGGGTCAAGTATATTCAGGAGTACCTTGCGTCTCAAAGAGAGAATTTCAAATGTCCGGACAAATAAAATTAAGCGACTGGAAGATTTTCGAGGTTTTGGCTGAAAAGGGCAGCTTCCGGAAAGCCTCCGAAGTTCTGGATCTTGATTCCGCCAACATCAAACGATCTGTAGATAAATTAGAGTCAGCGCTGAATTTGAAGCTTTTTACCCGATCGCCGCGTGGGATCAGATTGACGGACGACGGCATCTCTTATCAATTTAGAATAAAAGAGCTAATGGCGCCTCTTGAAGTCGAGTTGGCTGAACCTAAGCGCAAGGTGGTTTCGGTTCAATATGATGCAAGAATAAGTTTTTCGCGTTTGTTATTGCTCCTTGGCCGTTACAGGCAAATCGATTCCGGTTTGGTTTTTGATTGTTCCGGAGACGGAGAGGACCCAGAAGACTATCTTTCCATTCAACTGCAGCCGGGGAAAGAACTTCAAGGATTCAGACGCTCTGCTGTCATCAGTCCCAGGCTTTTGAGCGGAAAGGCTAAGCCCATCACCTTCAGGCAGCTGTCCGATTTTCCTTACATTGCTTTATCACGAGATTTGGATTACGAACCATTGAACGGACTAAAGCCTACTTTAATCGTCAAAGGAGCCGATGAGGCAATTCGCTCTGCCGTACTAGGCCTGGGCTTTTGTTTTGTCTTTTCGGATCCCTCACTTCTTCAGTTGGTTACAGCGGGATCATTGTTATTGCTTCCGATTGAGCTTCCGGAAGATGGCTGGAATCTACAAATAAATTCCTCGTCTAACGAATTAGCTCACTTCTTTACTCATCACCGAAATCTCTTGCTTACTCAGTAAGGTAGCTAGGTGAGGGGTGATGCATTTAAAAGGATCTGCGGGAACGAAAGCAATAGTAAAATCTTATGGACCTCAAGGAGAAGCAAAATGACCACAAAAACCTTGTACGACAAAATAGTCGATCTTCATACCATTGAAAAACTTTCGGAAGATGGTATTGAGCGACTTGTTTACGTTGATCGTACGGTTGTAAACGAATACACCAGCCCGCAAGCTTTCTCTCTGTTAAGGGAAAACGGCCTTAAAGTTTGGCGCCCTTTAGCGACGCTCGGTACGGTCGATCATGTGAACTCCAGCGCACCTGACAGATCGGAGTTTCCGGCAGAAGAAAATGCCTGCACTCAGGTTAAATACCTCATAAAGAATGGTTCGGATTTTGGTTTTGAAGTTCTGAACAACGGAAATCCTAAGCAAGGCATTGAGCACGTCGTGATGGTTGAACGGGGAAAAGTTCTTCCCGGGATGCTGATCGGCGCCGGCGACAGCCACACAGCCATGTACGGTGCACTCGGTGCTGTGGCTTACGGCATCGGAACGTCCGATATTTATCATTACTTGGCGACGTCGACGCTTAGATACAAGAAGCTTAAGAATATGCGCGTTCGAGTCACCGGTGTCAGAGGCGCTTCTGTTACAGCCAAAGATATTGTTCTTTTCATCGTGAAAAATCTCGGCGCTGGCGGCTGTACCGGCCACTGCGTTGAATTCTGCGGTCCGGTAATCAGTGATCTTTCCGTTGAAGAGCGTTTAACGCTATGCAACATGGCCGTTGAATGTGCTGCTCGATCTTCGATCATCGCGCCGGATCAAAAAGTCTTTGACTATTTAGAAGGCAGAGAATTTGCGTCCTCAGGCGAAATGTGGTCTAAAGCCGTAGAGTTCTGGAAGACACTCAAATCTGACGAAGACGCTGTATTTGATAAGGACGTAGAGATTGACATCACGGGTCTCGAGCCCTCAGTCACCTGGGGGACAAGCCCTGACCAAAACTGTTCAATCTCTGAATCCATTCCTGATCCCGCTTCAATCTCTGATCCGAAGATTCGAGCCGATTACGAAAGAGCTTTGGACTACATGGGTCTTGAAGCCGGACAAAAGATCAAAGGGCTTCCGATTACTCATGCTTTCATCGGGTCTTGCACCAACTCCAGAATCGAAGATCTCCGAGCAGCAGCCGAAGTTCTGAAAGGTAAAAAAATTGCTCCTGGGGTTAAGGCCTTCGTTGTTCCCGGCAGCACGCAGGTTCGTGCACAGGCAGAAAAAGAGGGCCTCGACAAGGTCTTTAAAGATTCCGGTTGGGAATGGCGTAATTCAGGGTGTTCGCTTTGTCTGGCAATGAACGGCGACATCTTAGGTGCCGGGGATAGATGCATTTCTGCGACGAATCGAAATTTTGAAGGACGCCAAGGCGTTCAAACGAGAACGCATCTGGCCAGTCCTGCCATGGTGGCAATGGCTAGTGTCAAAGGTTTCATTGCTGATGTCAGGGAGGAGTAACTCATGGAAAAATTTGAAAAATTCACCGCTGTTGCGGCTCCGATCCCGGCCTCTAATATCGATACTGACATCATCATGCCGAAGGCATTCCTGAAACGGATCGATAAAGAAGGGGTTCTTGAAGGTTTGTTCCATGATGTGCGTCTTTACGAAGACGGGACCGAGCGGGAAGATTTTGTATTGAATCAGCCCGAATACCGAAACGCCAAGATTCTTATGACAGGTCCCAACTTCGGCTGCGGCTCTTCCAGAGAGCATGCCGTATGGGGTTTAGAGAAACGCGGCATTAAATGTTTGATCGGTTCTTCTTTCGCAGGGATTTTCTTTGATAACTGTGCCAACAACGGTGTTCTTGTCATTGTGCTGCCTAAAGAAACAGTTACCTCTCTCATCCAAGAACTTCAAAACTCTCCATCAAAGGACATTACTGTTGATTTAGAGGCCCAAACCGTGGCGACGCCTTCAGGGGCAGTCTTGCATTTCGAAATCGAGCCGTCTAGAAAAGAAAAACTTCTTCAAGGTGTAGATCCGGTGGCTTTGACACTTAAGTCGGAAGAGAAAATCAAAAACTTTGAAGAAGACTACTTCAAGAAGTTTCCTTGGCTGTCCTAATCAACCAAGAGATCAAAATGGAGAGACTCCGGATGCGGCTTGGTCTGTGTTCTTAACCAATGCTGCTATGCTGCAGCTTCTCTACTTCCTGAAGCTGCAGGTTGCCGGAGATGATTAATTCTAAATTCGGAGCATTAAAGAAGCGGCTCTCGTCAATTGAGAGCCGCAAGCTTTCACACGTCGGATTTCCTGCAAAACTCAGAGCTCAGGCATCAAGGCTTTCTGAGGCATCTTTCCATTTTTGGATTTCTTCGGCGCGGTCTTTGACGAATTTTTCGCCGATCTCAACGGCCATTGAGCCTAAGAGGATGTGGTGAGGTGCGTCAGGTCTTTGAATGATGTCCGTGATGAGCTTGCAGGCTCTGCCCATGTCACACCATTTCATATCGATCTTGGAAAGGTCGGTGATTTTGACCTTTCTCTTGTTCGCTGTGTTGTCGTAAGCCGAAATCCGGTTCGGATTGATGTCGATCGAACGATCAAAGAAGTCTGTCTTGAAAGGTCCGGGCTCAACTACCATGACCTTGATACCGAGCGGCTCAACTTCTTTTCTTAATCCGCAAGACAATCCTTCAAGCGCACACTTGGCGGCTCCGTAAAAAGCCGAACCCGCAGAGGTATCCAGAGCAGCGATAGAAGAGTAGTTAATAATGGCGCCGGAGCCGGCTTTTCTCATGTGAGGAAGAACAGCCTGGATCATTCGAACAGCACCGAAAAAATTGGTGTTGAACTCTGCGTAGATTTCTTCTTCTGTGCATTCTTCAACGGCACCGCGCAGACAGTAACCGGCGTTGTTGATGAGAATATCGATCTTGCCGAACTTTTCAATCGCTTCTTTTACGGCTGCGTCAATGGTGTCTTTCTTAGTGACGTCCAACCCCACGCATAAAGCAGTCTGAGGATATTTTTCTGCGAAATGCTGAATCGTTTCAGGTTTTCTAGCTGTCACAACCACCTGTTCGCCCTCGGACAAGAGCGTTTCAGCCAAATTCTTTCCAAAACCGGATGAACATCCGGTTATCAACCAAGTTTTCATTTTTACTCCTCATTATTTTCGTTCATAGAATAGCCAAAGACCATCCGGTTCAATCTTCTGCATTTCTTTGAGTTTGAATTCAAGCGGAGAAATCGGATGCTTGAAAAACGATCCGGTTTCAAAAGTTGTCGGTACTGAGCTTGAGCTGTCGACGAAAGGAATGACAACTAAGCTCAATTTGTCGATCAGTTTTTCGTTGGCAAAGGTGCCGTTTACCAGTCCGCCTCCTTGCAGCGATATCCGTTCTATTCCAAAAATCGACTCCAATTTTTCCAGAGGTTCGCTCAGACGGAATTCACTGCCGCGCGAAATGAGATAAGCGATTTCTTTTTCTCTCAGAAGACCAAGATATTCTTTTGAAGCTTTTGTTGATGTAATGACGATGATTCTTGCTTCCTCAAGTCCCTGTCTTCCCTCAGGCTTTCCTGATTTCCATGGAATTTCGCCGAGCGGATCAATGGCGATAACAAAGTAAGGAGCGTCTTCACCGCAGATAAAATCGGATTCATCTGTAACGGGGGTGGTGCCTTTAAAGTTTTCCTTGCCTTTTCCTACGAAGATTTCTTTTGTGGTTGAAGCACCGTAAGCCGTTGCATTCGCTTTGAACGTTTGTTTTTTCTTTCCGTAGAACTCTAAATAAGGTCCGAGGCCTTCAGCGCCAAAGGACTCTCCGGCGATTTTTCCGTCGATTGTGCTGACCATGTGGCAGATAACTTCTGGTCGATTCATTTTTCCTCCTTTTTTCAACTAACTCATTATGGGGAAAAGAGAATCTTCTTTCTTACATAAACTTCTCGGTTAGTTGTCTAATAATCTTAGAACTGAGGCGGTTATTCGATAGGTACGTTGATTGACCTTTTCAAAAATCAACGGCGATTAGACAAGCGAGACGTTTTTCTGGTCGACTTGCCGGAGGGGCTGGAAATGAAACTTAAAACGCTTGACCAAGAACTGTCGGTTTGTAAGGTTGTTTCAATCTCTGATATTGATTTGAACGGTAAGTTCTTTTTCATTGGAAAAACGGACGAAGAGATCTCACTTGTATGCCTAACGTCAGACGTTCCTGACAACACTACGGATCGCGTCGACGGCTGGAGGACTTTCCGGATAGAAGGCGTACTGGACTTTTCATTGATCGGTATCTTGTCCGAAATCTCTAAGGTTCTGGCAGAGAACAAGATCGGAATCTTCGTAGTCTCAACCTACAACACAGACTACATATTGGTGAAGAAAGAAAACCTTCAGAAGGCACAGCAGGCTTTGAAGGCTTCCGGTTACGAAGTAGCGTAGAAATTAGCCCCTTTGATATTTGTAGAAGCTGGCAAAAACAGCCGGCTATTAGACTCCGTCCTCATCCGAGAAGCCTGATATTTACTTCTTCTCCGCTGACTCGAAAAAACCTCAAAAAATCGAGCAAATACATTCCAATCTTTGACAAAAGAAACTCAGTTATTTCCTTCAAAATGAGGCAAGAGTAAAAACGGATCTGTCTCTTTGAGAAGCAAAAACTCTGAGAAAAGTTTTTGCGACCTCGAATAAGGGAGCTGTAAAGATGGTAAGACCATTCATTAATTATGAGGGGGTCATTAGAGCTCTTAAGATTCCCAATTTGAGGATAAAAACCTTTGCCTAAAACTTGAAGTTTTTTAATCAGAAGTTCGGGGTGATTGTAGCGAAACGCCGAAATTACCTTTGGGACAACCTCGAAAAATGATGAAAGGCCGCAAGAAATATTTATCGCAAAACCTTTTATCTGATTTTCTTGCCGTTTTTGGACCGATTCCCGGAGGGTTCTCAGCAGAGGGGTTCGAGAGGTTTTCTCTTGGGTTCGATTGGCTCAAAATACTCAGCGACAAATGGTGCACAGATGCAAAGACGTAATTTTTTAAGCAGCATTTTTGCGGCCTTGTTCGTCGCAAAAACCGTTAATGCAGAAGAAAGAAAACTTTCTCCTGAAGCATCGGAGGAACATAAAACGAAATTCGATGAAAACACTTTGCTGGACACAATCAAAGATGATCCGGCTTTTTCCGGCTATTCAAATTTGCTCTTTCCAAGAGGCCGCACCGAAGGCCTAAGGCTGAGAGAGGCAAGCAGACTTCTTCCTTATCACAGTTATGTGATGCCGAAAGAATCTGCTGAAGTGCTGAATTACATGAAAGATGAAGTCCTAAAGGGAAAGAAGATCTTCTACCCCTTAAAAACAGCTTCAAACGGCAGACCGGTTGCGGGACTCTTCTTTTTCCGCGGAAATCCGGATGCGCCTTTCGCGATTATTTGCCCGGGCGGCGGATTTCAATACGTCGGCGCGATTCACGAAGGTTTTCCGATCGCGAAGTTCCTTGCCGGGAAGGGCATCAATGCTTTTGTGATTGTCTATCGTGACGGCAGTGCGCAAGCCGCGTGCGACGATTTGGCGCAGGGCATCGATTTCATCTTTGACCACGCAAAGGAACTCCAAGTTTCTACTAAAAATTATTCTTTGTGGGGCGGATCTGCCGGCGCAAGAATGGCTGCCTATCTCGGAAGCTACGGAGCTACTGAGTTCGGCGGTAAAACAAAGCAGCGCCCGAGCGCCGTCATCATGGAATACACAGGTCACAGCGATATCAGCGGCTCTGAACCGGGGACTTATGCGGTTGTCGGAGATCAGGACGGCATCGCAAGCCCCTGGACCATGGAACAAAGAATCAAACGCCTTAAAGCTCAGGGAACACCGGCCGAATTCAGACTGATTCGCGGGATGCCGCACGGATTCGGCCTAGGAACAGGAACAACTGCCGAGGGCTGGGCACAGGAAGCGCTCGACTTTTGGCTTAAAAATTCAAAATAAGGACAAAAGGAAATGAAGACAAGAAAGTTATCTGAAGGTTTGGAGGTCTCGGACCTCGGTTACGGTGCCATGAGCCTTTCTCATGGATACGGCGAAGCTACCGATAGAAAGGATGCCGTAAAGATTTTGAGACAGGCGCTTGACTGCGGCTACACCTATTTTGATACCGCAGAAGTTTACGGCCCTTATATTAATGAAGAAATTGTCGGAGAAGCCTTAAAGCCTTTCCGTGACGAAGTAGTCATTTCTACGAAGTTCGGTATTTCGTTTTCCGAATACACCCACGGCGACATCATTCCTGACGCTCGCCCTGAAAAGATTCGTCAGTCCGTAGAAGGCTCTCTGAAGCGTCTCCAAACCGAAACCATCGATCTTTATTTCCAGCATCGTATCGACCCGAAGGTTGAACCGGAAGTGGTTGCCGAAGTTATGGGCGAACTGATTAAAGAAGGAAAGATTCGTCATTGGGGCGTCTCCGTGGCGCCGGAAGAATACATTCGCCGCGCACACAAGGTCACGCCGATTAGCGCAGTTCAGGACCGTTATTCTATGATGGCTCGCGGCATTGAAAAGCTCTTCCCGACGCTGGAGGAATTAGGTATCGGTTTCATGGCTTACTCTCCGCTTGCCAACGGTCTGCTTTCCGGAGCCTATGAAAAAGCGACAAATAAACAGTTCGAAGCCGTGGTCGATTACCGCTCCCGCATGCCGCAATTCACGCCCGAAGCGATGAAGAAAAACGAAGAGCTGATAGCATTCTTGCAGAAAACCGCTGAAGAACACAGCGCAACAATGTCTCAGCTGTCCCTGGCTTGGATGCTCGGCAAACACTCATGGCTCACAGCCATCCCCAGCAGTCGTAAACTCGAAAGAATCGTAGAAAACGCCGGCGGCGCAGTTGTCAAACTCTCTGCAGAAGAAATCAAGGCGATTGATGAAGCCCTCGATAAGCTGCCTAAGTCGGATATTTTCGGTGTCAAGAACAATTAAGGAGGTTGAGTATGCTTTGTAAGACTCTTAATAACGGCGTCAAAATGCCGATGCTCGGTTTCGGTGTGTTCCAAGTCACCGATCCGGAAGAATGCCGCAAAGCAGTTCTTTGTGCTTTAGAGAACGGCTATCGCTCCATCGATACAGCTCAGGCTTACGGTAATGAAGAGGCTGTCGGCCAAGCCATCAAAGACAGCGGCATTCCGAGAAATGAGCTGTTCATTACCACAAAGCTTTGGATTACCGATGTTTATTATGAAGGTGCTAAGAAAGCCTTTGCCGCTTCCTTACAAAAACTCGGTCTCGACTACCTTGATCTTTACCTCATCCATCAGCCGTACCACGATTATTACGGTGCCTGGAGGGCGATGGAAGAATTTCTGAAAGAAGGCCGCGTTCGTGCGATCGGCGTTTCTAACTTCGATATGGGCAGAATCGCCGACTTAGTGGCTTTCAATGAAGTCAAGCCGGCCGTCGATCAGATCGAATGCAACATCTTTAATCAGCGTCATTCCGACGAGGAATACCTGAACTCCAAGGGTATCGCGATGGAAAGCTGGGCTCCATTTGCCGAAGGCAAGAACGACCTGTTCCACAATCCGGTGCTCATGAAGATCGGCGAAAAATACGGCAAGTCCATCGCTCAGGTCGTCCTTCGCTGGCAGCTCCAAAGAGGCATCATCTGCATTCCTAAGAGCGTCAACCCCGCTCGTATCCGCCAGAACATCGATGTCTTTGACTTCGAACTGACGGCCGATGATATGGCTGCCATTAACGCTCTGGATCAGAAGAAGACCGTTTTCTTCGATCACAATGATCCGAAGATGGTTGAATGGCTCACCAAACTTCATTGATCGGGGGCAAAGTATGAAGAAAACTTTACTCGCCGTTTTACTCGGTTCCTTCGCACTGGCGTCCTTTGCTCAGCCGATCATGATTGAAAAGCAGGGCGCATTCTCTGCCGGCGGCACAGTCATCGAAGCCAAGAAGACTTTCGATCCGTACCATCCGGAACCGGATGCTATGACGTTGCACGGCGATCACGCAAACATCATTTATCAGATTCCGGCTCATGCCAAGAACGTATCCTTAATGTTTTTACACGGTGCCGGCCAGTCCATGCGAACCTGGCAGACAACACCGGACGGAAGAGAAGGCTTCCAGAGCCTTTTCCTGCGTAAAGGTTATCCGGTTTATTTGATCGATCAGCCTCGCCGCGGTGATGCGGGCAGGGCAACCGTTGACGGAACGATCAAGGCAAGTCCTGACGAACAATTCTGGTTCGGTCAGTTCCGTATGGGTTTGTGGCCGAAGTTCTATGACAACTCCGCTTTTGCCAGCCAAAAGGATCTGAATTCTTTCTGGCGTCAGATGACACCGAATACCGCTCCGTACAATGACAAAGTCATCGCCGATGCCGTTACGGATGCTTTAAAGAAGACTAAAGACACAGTCCTTGTCACCCACTCTCAGGGCTGCGGCCCCGGATGGCTGATCGGAATGGAAGCGGGAAAGAATCTGAAGGGTATCATTGCTTTTGAACCGGGTTCAGGATTTGTTTTCCCGGAAGGAAAAGTGCCTGCTCCGATTCCGAACAACAGTTTCTTTGGTCCGACCAAGGCAGTCGGCGTTCCCCTTAGCGAGTTCAAAAAGCTGACAAGATTCCCGATCCTCATCGTTTACGGGGACAATATTCCCAAGACCGAAGTTAAGAATCCGTACCAAGATTACTGGAGAGCAGCTTCGACAATGGCTCAGGAATTTGTCAACGCCGTTAATGCCGAAGGCGGTCATGCTGAAGTGCTCCATTTGCCGGACATCGGCATCAAGGGCAATACGCACTTCCCGTTCTCCGATAAGAACAGCGCAGAAGTCGCCAAGGTAGTGGAAAAGTGGCTTAGCGATAACGTTAAGTAATTGAGCTTTAGAAGGTCGGTCAGAGACAAAATCTTTGGCCGATTTTTCTTTGTATTGAATGAAGGTGGAAAGGAAATGAAGGACGACATCCTGGTAAGAGGCGCAAAAGTTCACAATCTCAAGAATATGAATGTGGATATACCGCTCAATGAGCTGGTGACGATCTCAGGGCTTTCCGGTTCCGGCAAATCTTCTTTGGCTTTAGGCGTGCTCTATGCCGAAGGGTCGCGCCGTTACTTAGAAGCGTTGTCTGCCTACACACGCCGGCGCCTGACGCAAACTCAGGACGCAAAAGTTGATTCCGTAGAGAACATTCCGGCCGCTCTTGCCCTACATCAAAGACCCTCCACACCGGATATTCGAAGCACGTTCGGTACACTGACTGAGCTTTTCAATTCCGTCCGACTGATGTTCTCCCGACTCGGCTCGCACCGCTGTCCGAACGGGCACTATCTTCCTCCGACACCGGCAGTCGCCCTCGGCCAGAAACTCAAATGTCCCGTCTGCGGCGTTGAATTTGATGCGCCGAGTGCCGAAGACTTTTCTTTCAATAGTTCCGGTGCTTGTCCGACGTGCGGAGGCACAGGAATTGCAGTTACGGTCAATCGGGCGAGTCTGGTGCCGGATGAATCGCTGAGTATTGATGAAGGTGCGGTTAAACCTTGGGGCACACTCATGTGGTCACTGATGACGGAGGTCTGCAAGGCCATGGGTGTGCGTACAAATATTCCTTTTAAAGATCTGACCCCGGAAGAAAAGAAAATCGTCTATGACGGGCCCGCTGTTAAAAAGCACATCGTCTATACCAACAAAGGCAGCGGTCAGGCCGTCCCGCTGGACTTTACGTATTTCAATGCCGTCCGTACGGTTGAGAATGCGCTCTCGAAAGTCAAAGACGAAAAGGGCATGAAACGCATTGAGAAGTTCCTGACCAAAGGACCGTGCCCTGCCTGTCTTGGAACACGCTTCAATGAACGAGCACTGTCGACCAAACTCATGGGCAAAAACATCGCAGAAGTCTGCGCGATGACGCTCTCAGAACTGGTTGTCTGGGTGAAGAAGCTACCCGAACAAATGCCCTCTGAAATGAAGGATGTGGCCCAGAGTATCGTCAACGAGTTCTTGAGGACAGCTGAACGGCTGACGAACCTCGGCCTTTCCTATTTGTCTTTGGACAGAGCCGGCGGCACGCTGTCAAACGGAGAGCTTCAGCGTGTTCAAATTTCTCGTGCGGTAAGAAGCGACACGACAGGTGTTCTTTATGTTCTCGACGAACCTTCAATCGGACTTCATCCATACAATGTGGATGGCCTGATGAAGATTGTTCGGGAGTTGGTTGATCGCAAAAACTCGGTTGTTTTGGTTGACCACGATCCGAGAATTTTGATGGACGCGGATCAATTGATTGAAATCGGTCCCGGCGCCGGTAAAGAAGGCGGACGAATCATCACGCGGGGAACTCCTTTAGAGGCTGAAAAGAATCCTCATTCTCTAATCGGTCCTTATCTGTCAGGTAAAGAATCTCTGAAAGTGCGCACTCGAGCTACAGAAGAAAATATGTTCGAGAATGGTTCGGTCAAGATTAAGACAAAGCCGTTCTATACGGTTAAGGCTTTAGACGTTTCTATCCCTAAAGGTCGAATGATTGCTGTCACCGGAGTTTCAGGGTCCGGCAAAACATCCCTTGTGATCGAATGCCTTGTGCCAGCGCTTCAGGCTGTCATCCAAGGTACAAAACTTCCTGAGCATGTTGAATCAATAGAGGCAAAAGGTATTCAATCCGTCAAAGTTATTGACTCAAAACCTATCGGAGCGAATGTTCGATCGACAGTTGCCACGTATGACGGAGTGTTCGACGACTTAAGGAAGTTATTTGCAAGGACGCCGGATGCAAAGGCGAAAGGATTAAAAGCCGGAGATTTTTCTTACAACACGGGCAAATTGCGATGTCCCGTTTGCGACGGAACCGGCATTATCTCCATGGACGTTCAGTTTCTTCCGGATGTCGATACCATCTGTCCGAGCTGCGGAGGATCTCGCTACGGCAAAGAAGCCTATGACATCTTGTGGAAGAGCAAGGAAAAGGACTCTGTTTCAGTCTCCCTGCCGGGTGTTCTAAAACTAACCGTCGAAGAGGCTGCCGATCTCCTGCATGAAGAGACCAAGATCGCCAAACAGCTCAAGATTCTTCAGGATCTGGGCGTGAGTTACCTGACACTCGGCGAAGCAACACCCGCATTATCCGGCGGGGAGGCTCAGAGGCTGAAACTCGCCTACGAAATGGAAACGCCTCAGCAAGGTTCGGTATTCGTATTTGATGAACCGACCATCGGCCTGCATCCTCAGGATGTTAAGAAACTGATATTGATTTTTGATCATCTCATTCAGTTAGGGGCAACGGTGATTGTGATTGAGCATGACTTAGAACTCGTCACGAACTGCGACTACATCATCGACATGGGTCCTTGGGGCGGAACGGAGGGCGGCCGAGTAGTGGTTGAAGGAACGCCGGAAGCAGTGGCTGCAAATCCTGAAAGCATTACGGGTAGATATCTGAAACAAATGCTGGCCGAAGACAAGTAGAGCGGCCGGGAATTTAGCAAGAAGTCTTTAGACGTTCAGCAGATTTTTAGAAAATATCCGAAAATATCGCAAAGAATTTTTGAGTGCTTTTCATGGAAACAGATCTCTTCGGAAATCCGGACTCGCCCAATACAACTAAAAACGCTACGGCTGAAGCTGCTAAAGCGACACGCAAGGCGGCGCCTAAAGATCAGGCTTCGCCTTTAGCGGAGCGTCTTCGTCCTAAAACGATAGACGAGGTTGTGGGACAAAAGCATCTGCTTGGCCCCGGCAAACCCTTGAGAAGCGCATTTGAAAACGCACATCCGCACTCCATGATTTTGTGGGGGCCTCCCGGTGTCGGCAAAACCACGCTTGCCCGTTTGATGGCTGATGCTTTCGGTCTTCCGTTCATTTCGATTTCTGCCGTTCTCGGTGGCGTGAAAGATATTCGGGATGCGGTGGAAAAGGCTACAGCGAATAGAGAAAAAACCGGCCGTTCAACGGTAGTTTTTGTGGACGAAGTACATCGCTTTTCAAAGAGCCAGCAGGATGCTTTCCTGCCTCATGTAGAGAGCGGACTCTTTACTTTCATCGGAGCAACTACAGAAAATCCAAGCTTCGAAGTGATTTCAGCGCTCTTGTCCCGTTCGACGGTTTATGTGCTTGAGTCTCTCAAAGAAGAAGACTTAGAAGAGCTGCTCCATCGTGCGCTTGAGCGCGAATATCTGGGCCTTAAAGTCAATGAAGAGGCTGAGAAAATCCTCATCGGACTTGCTGACGGCGATGCCAGACGCTTCCTGAACGCTCTGGAAGTTTCCGCCACGATGGCAAAAGATCGAGGCATTAAAGTCATTGATGAGAAGTTCGTTCGAGCAGCATTACCTGCAACGATTCGCCGATTTGATAAGGGCGGTGATAACTTTTATGACCAAATTTCCGCTCTGCATAAATCCGTTCGAGGATCAGATCCCGATGCGGCTCTGTATTGGATGTGCAGAATGCTCGACGGCGGCGTGGATCCCTTGTACATTGCACGGCGCTTAATGCGGATGTCGATCGAAGATATCGGCTTGGCTGATCCTCGCGGAATGGAGATCACGACCAATGCCGTTGATATTTACGAAAGACTCGGCTCCCCGGAAGGTGAGTTAGCCCTAGCCAATGCGGTTGTGTATTTGGCCTGTGCTCCGAAGTCAGTCTCGGTTTACAAGGCATTTAATAAGATGAGGGCGTTTGTGAAGCAGGACGGAACTCGTCCCGTTCCGATGCACATTCGCAACGCTCCGACAAAGCTCATGCAAAAAGTCGGAAACGGCGCCGGTTATCGTTATCCGCCGGATGAACCCGGATCCTTTGCCGCCGGCGTTAAATACTTTCCGGATGATATGGACGAGATTCGAGTTTACAAACCTTCGCCCAGAGGCCTGGAAATCAAGATCGGCGAGAAACTCGCTCAGCTTCATGCGTTGAACGAGGAGGTCAGAAGAAGCGGCGATATGCCAAAAGGCAGAAGTGTCGGAACGAAACAGGCCAGCGAACCTGACCCGAACATTCACACCGAATAAAAATAAGTGAGCCTCGCAAAGCGAGGCTCAAGTCTTAATTAAGCGAACATTTCGCTTGAGAGGTAACGATCTCCGCTGTCCGGAAGCAGAACAACTATATTCTTGCCTTTATTTTCAGGCAGTTTGGCAAGCTGTGTTGCGGCGGCTAAAGCGGCGCCGGCAGAAATGCCGACCAAGAAACCTTCTTCTTTGGGAAGTGCCTTGCCGGCTTCATAAGCTTCTTGAGCGCCGATCTTAATAATCTCATCGATAATTTTTGTATCAAGCGTGTCGGGAATGAAGCCTGCGCCGATGCCTTGCAGCTTATGAGGACCGGAGGGTTCTCCGCTCAGGACCGCGGAAGTATCCGGTTCGACCGCATAAATCTTAATGTTCGGATTTTGAGATTTGAGATACTTGCCAACTCCGGTAATGGTACCGCCTGTGCCCACCCCAGCCACGAAAATATCAACTTTTCCTTCCGTATCCTTCCAAATTTCTGGACCTGTTGTCTTGAAATGCGTTTCCGGGTTGACCGGGTTTACAAACTGTCCGGGAATAAAGCTGTTGGGGTTTTCTTTAGCCAGCTCTTCAGCTTTGGTAATAGCGCCTTTCATGCCTTTCTTGCCGTCTGTTAAGACTAGCTCGGCCCCGTAAGCTTTAAGAAGGTTGCGGCGTTCGACACTCATGGTTTCCGGCATCGTCAGAATGATGCGAAGTCCTTTTGCGGCGGCCGCAGCGGCCAAACCGATACCGGTGTTTCCGCTGGTCGGTTCAATGATGACGGTTTTGCTGTTGAGTTTGCCGGCTTTTTCAGCAGCATCAAGCATGGCAAAACCGACGCGGTCTTTTACGGATCCGGCAGGATTGAAATATTCAATTTTGGCAAGGATGTTTGCACCCAGACCGCGTTTGGCGGCGTAACGGTTCAGTTGGACAAGCGGTGTGTTGCCGATAAGTTCTTTAATGGATTGACGAATAGCCATTTTTGATTCCTTTATAAACAAGTGGATGATAAAAAATGATTTATTAAAAAGCCGGAATAACGGCGCCTTTGAAAGTTTTCAATATAAAGTCGTGAATTTGGGGTTGTTGATAAGACTGAATCAACGGTTTTACCCAAGGTTGATTTTTATCCTGTGCTCGAACCACGATGTGATTAACATAGGGGCCGTTCGGATCTTCGATAAGAATTCCGTCTTTGCTTGGATTCAGGCCTGCGGCTGAAGCGTAATTGCCATTGATGGCAGCAGCGTCCAAGTCAGAAAGGGAATGGGGAAGCTGAGCTGCTTCAAGCTCAATTATGTTGTAATGATGAGGATTGCTGACAATATCGAGGGGACTCGAAAGAAGGTTTTTGCTGTCTTTAAGTTTAATAAGTCCCTGAGAAGCAAGAAGGATTAAAGCGCGACCGCCTTGGGAAGGATCATTTGGGATTCCCAGTGTTGATTTATTAGGAAGGTCGCTTAAGTTAAAATATTTTTTAGAATAAAAAGCCATCGGGAAAGTTATAGTTTCGCCGACTGGTACGAGGTCATAGCCTCTATCTCGGTTCGCCGCGTCTAAAAAAGGCTTGGTCTGAAAAATATTTACATCCAGATCACCTGCAGCCAGAGCGGCATTTGGCTGTACATAATCTTGGAATTCAACTATTTTGATATTGAGACCGTTTTTCTTAGCTATCGGAAGAACTTGTTCAAGAATTTGTGCGTGGAGGCCTGCAGTCACACCGATCTTAAGTGTTTTGGTCTGTTCAGAGGCCAAAACAAAGTTTGGTATTAATACTGCAAGAGAAGTTAATAAAATATTTCTACGAAGCATAAAGGCACCTTTTGGATTACATAACCCCCTGATGTGGCTCAAACAGAACCATAGGGAATTGAGTGATTGGTATGAAAAAAAAACGATAAGCGTGTGCTTAATTAAATCAACACATTCGCTGGCAACAAGGACAACAAGAAACACTTAGCAGTGCTTCTAACTTAAATATTGCTGTCCGTGTGTTCATTTGATAATACCTTTTGGGTGATTAACTATGTTCTCGAGCTTCAAGTGCGAAGAAGCTCTCTCTGAACATGAGGATATTTTAGGATCGAAAAATAAAAAAAACGAAAAATAGGAATTTATTTTCTGCCCATTTTGGAAGCCGATTGAAGAAATATCCAAATTAGGCTCCCGGTTAACGGTTCAAGCCAGCATTTTCAAACGGAGAAAAAAGGTTCTTAGAATAACTTCTAAGCCGTTACGCATAGTTCATGTGAGGAAGTGTCCTGATAGCGTACAATCAAACAATTCAATCAATCTAGAAGAGAAATTACATGCTTGATTCAAATCTTCTTCGCAAGAATTTGCCCGAAGTTGTCGCTCGCTTGGCAACTCGTAAATTTCAATTTCCTACCGAAAAATACGAAGCTTTAGAAGGCGAACGTAAAGCGATTCAGACTGAAACGGAAGAACTTCAGGCTCGCCGCAACCAAGTTGCTAAGAAAATCGGAGCTGCTAAAAAGGCCGGTCAAGACGCTACGGAACTTCTGAAAGAAGGCGCAGCTATTGCTGAAGGTTTGGCCGCTTTGGAAGGCAAAAATGCTGCTGTTAAAAAAGCTCTGAATGATCTTCTGTTAACGATTCCGAATCTTCCTGATCCTTCCGTTCCTGTCGGTAAAGATGAAACCGAAAACGTTGAAGTTCGCCGCTGGGGGACACCGCGCGAATTCGATTTTGAAATCAAGGATCACGTTGATGTCGGCGGTCCCTTGGGCCTTGACTTTGACGTCGGCGCTAAGCTTGCCGGTACACGATTCTGCTTCATGAAGGGCCAGGTTGCTCGTCTCCACAGAGCTTTAGCCCAGTTCATGCTCGACACTCATACTCAGGAAAACGGCTATACAGAGTGCTACACACCGTACATTGCCAATCAGGAGACGCTGATCGGTACCGGCCAGCTTCCGAAGTTTGAAGAAGACCTGTTTGCTGCTAAGAAGGGCGGTCAGGAAGGCGAGGGCGAAATCTTTTATCTCATTCCGACTTCCGAAGTAACTCTGACGAACTCCGTTCGCGGCCAGATGCTTAAAGAAAGCGATCTGCCGATCAAGATTACTGCTCAGACTCCTTGCTTCCGTTCAGAAGCCGGCTCTTACGGTAAAGACACACGCGGAATGATCCGTCAACACCAGTTCGAAAAAGTCGAAATGGTTCGTATCGTCAAACCGGAAGAAAGTTACAAGCACCTTGAAGAAATGGTTGTCTGCGCTGAAGGCATCCTGCAGAAACTCGGACTTCCGTATCGTGTTATTACGCTTTGCACCGGCGACATGGGCTTCGGTTCTGCAAAGACTTATGACTTGGAAGTTTGGATTCCGGCTCAGAACACCTATCGCGAAATCAGCTCTGTTTCTAACTGCGAAGCCTTCCAGGCTCGCCGTATGCAGACTCGCTTCAAGAATGCCCAGGGCAAGACTGAATACGTTCATACACTGAACGGCTCAGGCTTGGCCGTGGGCAGAACGCTCGTTGCCGTTTTGGAAAACTACCAGAACGCTGACGGTTCCGTCACGGTTCCTGAAGTTCTCCGTCCGTATATGAACGGCCTGGCAGTTTTGAAACCTGAAAATCAGAAATAATTCATTTCGTTGAATAGTGACGCTGCTTCGGCAGCGTCTTTTTTACCTGAAAGAAAAATGAAAGAAGACCTCCCCACCATCGCCATCCTCGGCACCGGCGGTACGATTGCCGGAAAAGCCGGATCTGCCTCTGCAACGACCGGTTATGTTCCGGGCTCAGCTACTGTTGAAGATCTTTTAGCCTCTGTTCCCGGGTTAGAAGACATCGCCAACCTTACCTCTGTCCAAGTGTCCAATATCGGCTCTGAAGATATGACGGATGAAATTTGGGCGTGCTTGGTTAAAGAAACAGAGAGTCAGCTGAAAGACCCCGAAGTTGCCGGTGTTGTTATTACGCACGGTACAGACACTTTGGAAGAAACGGCTTTCATGCTCAATCAAGTTTTGAAGAGCGAGAAGCCTGTTGTTCTCGTTGGTTCCATGAGACCGGCAACCTCGATTTCTGCCGACGGCCCTATGAATCTTCTGAACGCGGCGAAAGTGGCGACTACTCCGGAGGCTAAAGGCAAAGGTGTTTTGGTTGTCTTGAATGATGAAATTCACGGTGCCAGAGATGTTATAAAGACCAATACAACCAACTGCGATACATTTGCATCTCCGCGTTTAGGAGCACTTGGTTTTATCACCGGCGGAAGAGTTTCCTTCTTTAAAGAAAGCACCCGTCCGCATACGCTCAAAACTCCATTTACCTCTGAGCTTCTATCTGATCACAAACATCTTCCGATTGTCGACATCATTTACGCTCATTCAAACGGCGACGGTCGTTTGATCAAGGCGGCCATTCAATCGGGCGCTAAAGGTATTATTTATGCCGGCATGGGCAACGGTTCCATCCATTGCAAAGATTTGCCTGAACTTGAGAAGGCCTTGGAAGAAGGAATTCCGGTAGTTCGTGCGTCCCGCTGCGGAAGCGGTGAGGTGGTTGATTCTTCACCTGAATGGACAGAAGCCGGCATGATCAACGCCGGAACTTTGAATCCTCAGAAGGCAAGAGTGCTTCTTCAGCTGTGTTTAGCTGCAGGCTACTGCCACGAAAAAACAGCAGAAGTGTTCTTAAAAGCCTAACTCGCAAGTAATAATCAGTGAATGGGTTGTCTTGAATTTCCGTCTCAACCTTGGAATAGCGTCAGACGCCAACGGCTAAAAGACAGTAGACAAGGACAGCGGAAATCATTTCTCGGAAGCTATTACTACACGAGTTTGAAAAAGTAAAAATTGAAGAATGCTTGAGGCTCAGGGAGTTTTAACGAATTTCCTGAGTTTTGGTTATTAAAGATTTACTACAGGAAAATCAAAGGCCGAAAGAACTAACATGCTTTTCCAGCGGCCGCAAAAAGAAGAACCGGCGCTTAAAGCGCCGGTCCGAATCACTTGATTAGCTTAAAACAGCTCCGGAAGTGCCGGAAGAAACAAGCTTGGCGTATCTCGCTAAGTAGCCGGTTGTGATCTTCGGCTGACGAGGCTTCCAGTTCTTACGGCGTTCTTCCAAAACTTCATTCGAGACTTCAAGGTCAAGCTTGTGTTCAGGGATGTTGATGGAAATGATGTCGCCTTCTTCAATCAGGCCGATGGGACCGCCCAGTGCTGCTTCAGGAGAAACGTGGCCGATAGCTGCACCGCGGCTGGCTCCGGAGAAGCGGCCGTCGGTAATCAAAGCAACGGTAGAACCTAAGCCGGCGCCCATGATGGCGGAAGTCGGAGAAAGCATTTCGCGCATGCCGGGGCCGCCCTTCGGACCCTCGTAGCGAATGACAACGACATCGCCGTCTTTGATTTTTCCGCCCCAAATAGCTGCAATGGCTTCTTCTTCAGAATCGAAGACACGAGCTGGTCCTTTATGGACAAGCATTTCAGGAGCAACAGCAGAACGCTTCACAACGGAACCTTCAGGAGCGAGGTTGCCGAAGAGGGCGGCAATACCGCCGGTTTCGCTGTAGGGTTTGTCGATCGGACGAATGATCTCTTCGTCCTTGTTTTCTGCATCAGCAATGTTTTCGGCAACTGTCTTGCCGGTAACCGTCATCAAGTCGGTCTTGAGAAGTCCTTTCTTGTCGAGCTCTTTCATCACTGCAGGAATGCCGCCGGCTTCATTGAGCTCTTCAATAAAGTGAGGACCGGCAGGAGAAAGATGGCAGAGGTTCGGAGTTTTTTCCGAGATTTCGTTTGCCAAGTGCATGTCGAGCTTGTAGCCGCATTCATGAGCGATAGCAGGCAGATGCAACATGGAGTTCGTAGAGCATCCTAAAGCCATATCGACGGTCATGGCGTTGAGGAAAGCATCGTAAGTCATGATGTCGCGAGGACGGATATTCTTTTCAAGAAGTTCCATCACCTTCATGCCGGCCTGTTTTGCAAGACGGATACGAGCACTTTGAACAGCGGGAATCGTGCCGTTGCCCGGAAGTCCCATGCCCAAAACTTCAGTCAGGCAATTCATAGAGTTTGCGGTAAACATGCCGGAGCAGGAACCGCAGGACGGGCAGCATTTCTGTTCGATTTCCGTCAGTTTCTTGGCATCAATCTTTCCTGCCTTGTATGCGCCGACCCCTTCGAAGGCGGAGACAAGAGAGAGTTTCTTCTTACCGATGATGCCGGCGCTCATTGCGCCGCCGGAAACAAGAATAGTCGGAATATTCAAACGAGCAGCAGCCATCAAAAGGCCCGGAACGTTCTTGTCGCAGTTCGGAACCATGACCAAAGCGTCAAAAGCATGTGCAATAGCCATCGCTTCGGTACTGTCAGCGATCAGTTCACGGCTGACGAGAGAATATTTCATGCCTTCGTGTCCCATGGCGATACCGTCGCAAACGGCAATAGCGGGGAAGACGATAGGAACACCGCCGGCAAGGGCAACGCCTTGTTTAACGGCGTCAACGATCTTGTCCAGATTCATATGTCCCGGAACGATGTCGTTCTGGGAACTCACGATACCGATGAGAGGTTTCTTGAGTTCTTCATCGGTTAGTCCCAGTGCATAGAGAAGGGAGCGGTGGGGAGCGGCCTGAGGACCAACTTTTATTTTGTCACTGCGCATTCTTTTAATTACCTATGTAACGATGTGGTTTTTATGAATAATATCGTTTGCTTTACACGATTCTTCGGTATCCGACGATCTTGTTCTTCCAATAGACGCCCGAGAGACTTTCCATTCGAACGTAACCGCCGGAAGAGGGTGCGTGAAGGAAGCGTCCTTTGTCGGCGACTAAGCCCGTGTGAAGTCTTCGGCCGATCCTGAAAACAACAATATCGCCTTGCCGGGCGTTGCGGGCAGCCACCCATTTGCCTGCTTTTGATTGAGCGGCGGTGTGGCGGGGAACGGTAATTCCATGTTTGCCGTAAGCCCAGAAAATGAGACCCGAACAGTCGAAACCGTCCGAGGGAGAAGCTTTCCCGTATTTATATTTAGCTCCGTACTGACTCATTGCGGTTCTGAGGACTTTTGATCCTTCTGAGTTGTCATAGGAGACCGGTTGATAGCTATAACGGTCAGAAGAGAACATCGAGCAGCCGGAAAGCAGGGAGGAAACTGAAGCTAAGAGGATCAGTTTTCTTCGCGTCACGAGCTGTTCAAGCATCTCTTTGGAACTCCTTCGGGTCTTATTTTAGATACGATTCTAAAATTTTAATCGATGCACAATGTGAAAACGGATTGTGGCAGGAGCAATTGTTTTTTTGCGGGTAAATGCTCACAAAGATTTAGCGGTTTTCGAAGGAATTTGAAGAAAACTTCAAGTACAAAAAGAAATTGCCGCGTAAAGCGGCAATCTCTAAACACGATTAAGTGTTCAATGCATTACTTAGCAGGAGCTTCTTCTTTTTTGGCTTCTGCTTTTGCGGCCGGAGCCTGCTCCTGAACCATAACGGTAGAGAGCTGGCAGAGACGCATATGGAAGTCGTCAGCTTTGGCCGGGTCGATAGGCAGACCGCCGTCAGTGAAGACCTTCAGGACTTTGTTGAAGTCTGCGAAGATGTCACCGCGAGCGAAAGTGTGCTCGTGATGGCCGCCAATCATGTCAATCCAAGCAAAAGTAACGGTGAAAACGTTATCTTTGCGTTCGAATCCGAGGAAAGAAACATCGCCGGGATTCATTTTTGCCTTTAACTGCTCAGGGGGGACCGAGGCTTTAACATTGCCGAGAGGTGCCGTCATTTTTACTCCTTTTTGAAATGAAACGTTATCTTATTTCAACTCTTTTGAAAATACAAATTCTTTCAAATACCTAAACGTTTTCCTTCTGTTATTCTTCGCGCTTGTTGATAGTTTTTAACCACGCTTCGGCTTGGTTGGGTGAATATACGCTTTGCGTAATCGGATCCGCTTTGAAAGAATCTTCTTTTGCAATGGCCATGGTCAGCGCTTCCGTAGCGAGCTGAGCCATGGTCACATACCAAAACTGACCGGCAACAGTCGGAGAATAGATGTCTCCCGACTTTTCAAGAAGGCCGGCTTTAATCCATTGGTCCATGACGGGTTTTAGCGGCTTTTCAATATCGACGCTGAAGTTGTCACCGATTTCTTTCAAATTGAAGGGGCCAGATTCCACGCTGCTCGCCAAAGTTCTCATCAAGTGCCAGTGTTCCTGAGGTTTCATCATGACAAAGATCGGCTTGAGTCCTTTCTCAACCATTTCCGACCATTTGGCAAGTTTACGCTCCTGCATCCAGCTGTAACCGAAAAGTTTTCCACCGGCTCCGCAGCCGAAGGGAAGGCAGTCACTCGGACCTTTTGCTAAACGGTTGTAGAGATTCCTTTCAAGCGGCGTTCTGGCCCAATGAGTATTGGTAAGACGATGCCAATTTGGATGCGAAGAAAAATGCTCAACGCTTTCTGCATACATGTCGGCCGCTTCAGCAAGCGTCGCTGCCGGATCAAAAAGACCGGATTTGATGCGCGTGTTGAGGGGCGATTTCTCAAAGACATTCAGCTGGTAGCAGTCGACTCCGTCAATAGGAAGCTCGGAAGCGATCTTTAAATCGTCTGTCCAGACTTTTCCTTTTTGTCCCGGGAAGCCGAAGAGGAGGTCGATCACTACGGCAAGATTGCCGATGGCGGAGATTTTCTCGAGTCGACGAATAATATATTCAGGGGAATCGAGGCGCTGCATTTCTTTTCGGATATCGGCGTTGAATGTCTGAACTCCTATAGAGAGTCGGTTGACGCCTCCTTCTACGCAGGCGGAGAGCTTCTCATCAGTTAGTCCGTGAAGTCTGCCCTCGAAGGTAATTTCGCAGTCTTCGGCGAGCGGAAGATTCGTTCTAACAGCGTCTAGGATCTTTTTAATGTTGTGAGGCTCAAGCGCGGTCGGTGTGCCTCCGCCGAAATACAACGCCTTAATCGGTACAGAATTCTGAGCAGCTCGTTGATTCCAGAGCTCAAACTCTTTTATAAGCGTATTCGTGTAAGCATCTGCTGCTTCCGAAGCATATGGATTCTGATAAAACATGCAGAAAAGGCAACGGCTTTCACAGAAAGGAATGTGAACGTAAGCAATTCCGTCCGTTTGTCTGGGTTCAAAAGACTTCTTTTCTAGGAAGTTTCTAGCCGAATTCCAAAGCATCGGAATGCCAAACGGTCCTGCATGAACCGTAGCTTTAGCAGGAAAGGCTTTGTGGAGCGCGTCGGCTTCATCCGCATAGAATGCGGAATAGCTTCTCTTCTTAATAAGGATATTTTTAAGCAGTCGGACACCGGTTTCAAAAGACGGCATGACTAATCTCCGGACGAGGTTGATTCTTTTGAGGCAATTATCTCAAATCACAGAAATGATATCGATAATTATTTACAGAAACTATTGAACGAAAAATTGCAACTGAATCAATACTTATGCATAGATCACATAGATCTTAATTCTATATAACTTTTGAAGATTTATTATTTCTACATTGAATTTAAAAATAGAGGCGGGGCCCTAAGACTTTCGCCGAAGCAAATGTTGGAGGTTTTATGAAGGAAGTTCCAAAACTTAGTGATTTTCCGGTTGGGAAACCCAATGACGCTTACGCTAAATATTTCATCGGTCAAAGCTGGCTAGCTCCGTTAACAACGGAACAAGTTCCGACTTATAACGTTACTTTTGAACCGAGATGCCGCAACAACTGGCATATCCATCATGCCCAAAAAGGCGGCGGTCAGATGCTGATTTGTGTTTACGGCAGAGGCTGGGTACAACTGGAAGGCGAACCGGCTCATGAATTGAAAGTCGGCGAAGTCTTCAATATTCCGCCTAATGTTAAACATTGGCACGGTGCAGCAAAAGACAGTTGGTTCCAGCACTTATCTCTTGAAGTTCCGGGAGAAGGCACCTCTAATGAATGGTTAGAACCGGTGACCGATGAAGTTTATGACAAACTGCCTTAATTAATTTGGAAGGTCAAAAAGAAAAGAGCGACAAGGATTTGATTCCTCCGCTCTTTTTCTATGCCCCAAAGGATCTTAGAACCAGCTTTGTAAGATCGGGCAGAACCAAATCCAGAAAGGAGCTGCGAAAGCAAACATCAGCGTACTGACAGCCAAAATAGAAGCGCCGTCCTGAACGTAAACGTTATACCGAGAACCGATGATGATGCCGGAGAAAGCCGGCGGAAGAGCACAGGCCATCGTCAGCATCGAAAGCTTTTCTCCGCTGAGACCGCAGAGGATAGCCGCAATGGCGATGCAGAGCGGAGTAATGAATACACGGAATATAGCGTTCCAAAGAATTTCAGTGTTGACGCTGAATTTCACTGTAGCCAAAGCCAAACCTGCTGCAAAAACGGCAACACCGGAATTGGCGTGGGCAATCAGGTCAAAGGAAGGATAGACCGCGACTGGAAGCTTGATCCCTAATAAGACAATTACGACCGCAAGCGTCGGACACCAAACGACCGGTTGCTTGACGGCATTTAAAATGGCAGAGCCGGTTCCGGAAGAAGAGCCGTTTCCGGATCCCATAGCCCCGGCTAAGCTCATCAAGTACATGCCGATCGGAATAATCACGGCATTTGCAACGATTGCTACGATTGCAACTACCAATCCCGTCTGAGTGGTTGCTCCGTAAATCGGATCAAGGACAGCGAAGCCTAAGAAGCCGATAGTCGGGGAGCCCGCGGTCAGACCGCAGACTGCGGCTTCGGCAGCTGTGTGATGGAAGACCTTTCTGCAAACCCAATAGCAAACGAAGAAGAGGGCGACGATACCGATTAATGAGACGAGCGTCAGCGTGAGATCTTCGAAAAGTATCTCGCGGGTTGCTTTAGTAATAGAGACAAAAAGTGCGGCCGGCAAAGCGAAGTTCAAAACAACTTTGTTGAGTGCCTGAGTTTGACTCGGCGTGAAAGCATTCATCTTCGCACCGGCATAACCTAATGCCATCACAACGAAGATCGGGACAATATCATTAAAAATAATGTTGAAAAACATGCAGCCTCTGCTAAAAATTTCTTCCGAAAAATCCTCCAGTAAGGCCTAGTGAGAAGCTATTCGGACTGGCAAGAGAAATTTTAGATTTGCAGTGTTTCTTCGAATCTCAAACAGTATTAAGTTGGGTAGTAGGTTCAAAAATCAGAATACTTTGCAAGAGCGACAAGGAAACTATTTTTAGTTGTTGTAATTTAGTAACAGTGGCGTTTTAGGTTGAAATAGGTTGAATTTTTCACCCTGCGACAGTTCGTTCGAATATTTTTTCATTAAAAACCAAAATAAGCCTTGATTTGTTGCTGTACGTTTGAAAACAATGTTTATATTTGCGAAAAAATTTCCCGCTAACGCAAATGTAAAAAACGTAAATCGCCTTATTTCTTGTCAGTATTAACACCATATTTGAATACGGATTTCAGGGTAAGGCCGAATATTTACATCGTAAAAATCCTTTCATAATGTGGGCACGCGAAAACCTCGCGGACATGCTTTTTGTTTTTCGGATGAGAAAAACGGTTTATCGCACGGTGATAAAAGGGCTTTAAGAGAGCCTGGGGCCGTAAATAAGCACATTCAAAAAACGAAATTTGCTTTGTTTGTTACTTTTAAGGATAGTCCTATGGCTTCTTCTAACCTCAACGATAAAAAACCTGAGTTGGCAGATGACAAAGAAAAGAAAGTCACCATCGGAAATTACATTTCCCTGATTATGGCTTGCGTTTTCTTCTCCGGTGTCTGCGCTACAAACCAATGGTGGGGCATTTTCGACTTCACCACAATCAACGGCTCCTTCGGTAAGGTTGTCACAGCTGTTTCTCAGAACGCTGACGGCATTCACACCGCGATGGCCAACTTCCGCGGTAAAGGCGGTTCCGGTGCTATCGACGGCTTCATGTTTGCTTTGACACTGGTCCCGACAGTTATGTTCGCTCTTGCGATGATCACTGTTTTCGACCACTACGGTGCTCTGAAAGCTGCTCGCCAGATGCTTACTCCGATTCTTCGTCCGTTGATCGGCGTTCCCGGCGGTGCTGGTCTCGCTCTGATCGCTTCTCTGCAGTCTACTGACGGTGGCGCGGCTCTGACTCGCCAGCTCAAAGATGACAATGTTTTGACAGCTAAAGAGCTGAATAACTTTGCTACTTTCCAGATGACAGCCGACGCTCTCATCACTAACTTCCTCTCTTCCGGCGCGGTTCTGTTCACGTTGCTTGCTGCTGACGGCAAGCCCGCAGTTCCGGTCAGCATCGGTGCTTGCTTGGGTATTCTGTTCCTCGGCAAGATCCTCGCTGCCAACATCATGCGCGTCATCCAGATGGGCGGAAAGATTAACCTTAAGAAGAGCGCTTAACAAGGAGAATACGAAATGGCTACTACATCTAAAAAAATGATGATCACCGACGTATTCGTCAACGGTGCATTTCAGGGTTGGAACATTGCTACACACTCTACGATTCCTAACGTTTTGATGGCTTTCGTGATCATCAAAATGCTGAACATCTCCGGCGCTTTGGACTTCATCGGTACATGCCTCGGACCGGTTATGGCCATCTTCGGTCTGCCAGGCGAAGCTGCCATGATTCTGCTCGGCGGCTGGATGTCCATGGGCGGCGGTGTCGGTGTGGCAGTTGCCTTGTTCGATAAAGGCGCTGTTGACGGTACACAGCTCGCTATCGTGATTCCCGCTATTTACCTCATGGGTTCTCAGGTTCAGTACATGGGCCGTTGCCTTGGCGTTATCGGCATCCAGGGTTCCGATATGTTCAAGATCATGGCCGTTCCTCCGATCGTCGCTTTGCTCTCTCTGTGGGTCATGCGCCTGGTCGTTCTGGGATCGTAATCTGACGAACTTTCAAAGGATTTAGTAATCAATGGCTACCGCAATTCTCTTTAAAAATGCAGATCTGTACGCTCCTGAACATAAGGGCATCAAACAGATTCTGACAGTCAATGACAAAATCATTGCTGTGGAGGATGAAATCTCTGCCGACCTTCCCGGTCTGGAAGTGATCGATCTGAACGGCGCAATCGTTACGCCGGGTCTTATCGACCAGCACATTCACGTGACTGGCGGCGGCGGAGAAGGCGGTCCCCTGACACGCGCTCCGGAGCTTAACTTCTCCGAGCTCGTGGAAGGCGGAATCACTTCCTTTGTCGGTGTTTCCGGAACCGATAGCGAAACCCGTCCGATCGAAGCTCTGATGGCTAAGGTTCGCGCCTTAACCAAAGAAGGTGCTACCGGCTGGATGTGGACTTCCAACTATCGTTATCCTCCGACAACGGTTACCGGCGACGTCCGTAAAGACCTCTTGACGATTCCCGAATGCTTGGGTGTGAAGATTGCAATGGGCGACCATCGCTGCTCCTTCCCGACAACTCAGGAAGTTTTAAGAGTTCTTTCCGACTGCCGCGTCGGAGGCATGATCTGCGGACACGATTCTTATCTGCATGTTCACCTCGGTGACCTTCCCATCGCTTTCCCGGCTTTCATGGAATGCGTAAAAATGGGAATGCCGATTAAGCACATTCGTCCGACACATGTCGGCCGTCACCCTGAAGTTTTTGCTCAGGCAATCGCATTTACCAAAGCCGGCGGATACATCGATATCACAACCAGCGGCGGCAACTATATGGGTTCTGCAGCAGATGCTTTTGTGATGGCTTTGGAAGAAGGTGCGCCGATCGATCGTATTACGTTCTCTTCTGACGGCCACGGCTCGATGCCTCGTTTCGATAAGAACGGCGAAATGATCGGTCTGACGGTTTGCAAAGTCTCCGACAACCTGAAGATGCTTCAGGAACTTGCCGGTAAGATTGGTCTTGAAAAAGCGTTGCTGCCTTTGACACGTACTATTGCCACGGCTCTTTGCTTGGGTAATAAAGGCGTGATCGAAGCCGGTAAAGACGCAGACCTTTTAGTGATGGATAAGGATCTTAAACCGCTCCACCTCTTCATGAAGGGGCGTCAGGTCATGAAAGATTCGGAAGTTATCGTTAAAGGTGCCTTCGAAGAATAAGAACCAACTAGTTTGATCTTACAAGCCTCTCGGGTGACAAAGCCCGGGAGGCTTTTTTTACCTCATTTTGGGAGTAAAAGTTGGAATAAATTTAGAGAGGATGTGGGGGTATTTAATTGATTTATTCGCTTTAATCGAGAAGTTGTTGTTTCTAACAACCATTGTTTGCCATCCCCAAAAAGACAGTTTTTCAATTACCTCAGATAATTACCACCCTATCATTTTAATTGCAAGACATTTTCTGAATCGTAAGTAAGACGATTTCTATATAGGCTGGGGTTGTGTTATGACAAAAACCGGTACGACTAGAGTTCATAACAGAAAAACTGTTGATTTAAGGAAAAAATTACTTTGCGTGATGGCGGTTTCTGCTGCGTCTCTGCTGTCTTCTTCCGCGCTCGCGAATACCGAGACAATTTCAGTTCCTCAGATCGTCAATGAAACAACTCTCCAAGATGTTGGGAAACACCTAGCATCCTACAATGAATTTTTCCTTACTGAGCTTGGAGCTATTTGGGTTGACGGGGTTCAGCTGGATTTATCTAATGTTAAATTGACAGGCAATCATGTTCGTTTGCAGGTCGGAGGCCCTGACTTCCCTTATCAAAATGCCAAGGCGATCTCCAGCGGAGGGTCGCTGACAGTCGGATCTATCACCGCAACTGGAACAAACATTATCCATGTTATCGGGACGACAAACCGTGACTCTACATTGACTGTCAAAGGGGATATCAATGCATCCAATTTGGATGTGTGGATTGATGGAAAAAATACCAATACCAACACGAAGATATCTGTTGAAGGAAATTTCACTGAGACCGAAGACAGTAGAATAAGTGCTCAGTACAACGGTATCTTAGAGGTTAAAGGCGGTCTGACGGTTAATATTTCCGATAAAGGAAGTTTCTACATTGCAAACAGTAAAAATGTTCCAATCAGTCTAAAAGTTGGTAAAGATTTTACGTTCAGCAATCATATAACGAAAAACAATAACTTCGATCCGAACGATCTTTTCTTTGATGCAAGTATAGGTACGGCCGCCGCAGAAATCGGTGGGGATTTTATTCTTCAAGGTGCCAATGATGCACCGACGACTTATTTCCAAATTGCCAACAGCAAAGGAGCTGGTGTAAAAGCTGCGAATATTCAGGTCATTGGTTCCGATAACAACACTACTTCATTGCTGTTCAGCAGATTTTCAATTGTGAATGTAGGTTCCGGGAACGGTGTGATTGAACTGAAACCTGATGGAAATAACTCAAAGGTTCAGCTTTTTATTGGGGAATCAGATTATAAGGCCAAGTCTGTATTGGCTTCCGAGCTGAAGATGAATCAGAGTGAAGGTTCCGACGGTGTTTCTGTTTATCTAAATAATAATGCCGTGGATCTGAAACAGGCTTTCGTGCTCGTTCCCAAAATTACCGGTCATGGACAGATTGAGAACCTCGGCGGCTACAACGTCCTAAGAAGTGCTGAGAGCACCTATACTGGGAAAACCCTTGTAACAGACGGTACATTAGTTCTTGTCGCTCCTACAGGAGCCGGCCAAAGTAATATCGAAGTTAACACTGAAGCAGGTAATACCTCGAAAGGTCTTTATCTTCAGTTTCAATCAGATGCCGCTTCGATCGAAAACAAAATCTCCGGGGACGGAGTTATTCGGGTTGCGGGTGAGGTTTCGGTTAAAAGTTCCGACATTTCCGATTATCACGGTGAGTGGGATGTTTTAGGTAAATTGAAAACGGTCGATGGGTCCTTCACTACTTCCTCGCAATGGGGAACGGGAAATGTCAACATTGAGCCTCAGGGATCGGTGGTTGTGACCAATAACTCGAACGGTTCTTTATTTGTCTTTGACAATACCTTATCCGGATCGGGGACGCTTTTAGTGAATTTTTCTGGTTCCGAGAATGGTACGGATTTATATACCCCTACTTTCAAGATCCAACAAGGTACGACTTCGGAGTTTACCGGCATGGTGGAGTTAGCGGGAGAAAAAAATAAGAAGGTCGTTTATATCCTTGATAGCGATGAGTTATCGACATCAGGAATCCGCGTTAGCGACAACTCAGTTCTCTCTGTCGGCAGGGATGATTCCTCTAAGGAAACTTTCACGTTGGGTAAGCTTGATATTGCGGGAGGAGAACTCAATATCGGTGACATTCAAACCGGCAGCCCGACTTCGAATAAGACGATCCGAGTTACAAAGAAATTGAACGCTGATGGTGAAGGAATTGTTCGAATTGATACTTCAGCCGGATTTATAAACGCTGTACCCGCGACAGAAAGCGAGTTGGAAACACTGCCGCTTATGGAGCAAGATGACGGTTTGCAAAAAACCTCAATGATGTTGGTGAACGCGAAAGGGGCAGAAATTATCGGATCCGGCGAAGGTTTATCTTTGGTAGATCAAAACGGGAAAGTTCTCTCTAACGCATTGACCTCCAAAGTTATTCAAAACGGAGTTCATGTTGCCAACGCCGGCTATGACTGGAAACTGACGACAAGCGGATCGGAAGAAGAGGCGAGCGGTCTTTATCTCAACTACGGTCTGACTCAAGTTGAATTATTAGGTCAGGGGGATTCAGCGCTTATTTTGTATGCGACCCCCGGACTTCCAGAAAACTCCTTAGCCAATGACCTCAGTGCCAAAGTCGTTGGTAGCGGCGATCTTAAAATTTCTGCAGTCGGAGAGACCGTTTCCTTGTCTAATCCGGAGAACACCTATACCGGCGGAACTTTTGTAACGTCTGACAGTACGTTAAAACTTGGAGCTGATTCTGCTTTAGGTGCAACTAAGGAGGTCAATTTAGCAGAAAGAGCTATTTTGAATCTTAACGATCATTCTCAAGAAATTGGAAAATTAACAGTTGCCACTGATGCACAGGTTGATATGGCAGACTCGTCTCAATTGACGGTCAAAGAGGGAGGAACCGTCTCAGCCGGTGGATTAAAAGGATCGGGGAATTTGATTGTCCAAGGAGGAACCTTAGAGATTTCTGGCGCTAATGCTGATTTCCATGCCTCAACTTCAATCAAACCGGATGCAGCGGTAGAAATCAATTCTGTCTTGGGACTCGGTGACAACGAAGTACAGGACAACGGTACACTGACGTTGAAAAACATTGAGAAACCTTCTGATAGCGGAAATCCGCTTCATTATGAGACCTTTCTCACCTACGATGAGTTTGCCAATACTCTTATAGGGTCAGGCAAGCTGAACGCAGAGAACAGTTCTTTTGCCCTTACAGGAAAAAATTCGGACTTTAACGGAACAATTGAAGTTGGTGCTGATTCTGATATTGCTGTTTTTAAGAACAGCGCCCTCGGTGAAGCGAAAATAGAAAATAACGGAAAGTTGGATCTTTTGTTTGACGAAGAGTATTCCTATATCGATAATTTCCTCTCCGGCAATGGAACCACAGTAGTTCACGGATATGCAACGGTTTCTAATAATTCTGTCCAAAACAACAGCTATACCGGCGATTGGCTTGTTTTAGGCAAATTAAGCTCGGATAAAGGGGCTCACACCAGCCAGGAACTTTGGGGCAGCGGAAAGACCGAGTTGAATTGGGGAAATATTGAAATTTTTGTTTCCGACGATGGTTTTACTTATGACAATTCCTTAACTGGTCACGGAGCGTTATGGATTTACTCAGATCCAAATGCAAAAGGCATCAATCAAGAATTTAAGTTCGATAACAACCTTAAGAACAACCAAGACTTTATAGGTACTATGGTTTTGGACGGTAAGAACGGTGGAAATCTTTTTTACGTTTTAAATCATGAAGATAACTTAGGTTCGTTAGGTGTGGTTGTCAAAGACGGTGCGGAATTAAAGACCGACGGAACTAGTGATCCAGCAACGCTTGAAAGTTTAATGATTTCCGGCGGATCGATTGATTTTGAAAAAGAAGTTCAATTCAACGGTACCGAATCGTCGGCCCAGATTTTAATTGATGGCGACGTCCTAAGTGGTCTAGATGTAAGTTCAACTGGGACTGTTAAGGTAAAGATGGGCGATCAAATTACAGTTCCTGAAATTCCTGATACAGAATCGAATAATGCAATTATGGAGCACGATGATTACATTGAGAAAACTCCGAGGATTCCATTGATTCAATTGAAGGATGAAAATAAAAGTGTGGTTAATGGCTATGCCGGAGGAATTGAATTATTCGTAAACGGTCAGTCGGCTCTTTCACCGGATGAGGGAGGAAGCCTTTCAACCTCTGTTAAAACGGTTTCGATTTTACAGGGAAGTCCCGAGACTGAAGTTGCGAAAGGATTCTATGGTTTTCAGCTGTCGACGCTCGACTCGTCTAAAGAATCCAACGGTCTTTATTTAACCTATGGGTTAAATGAGGTTCAGCTGCTTGGAAAAGATGATAATGCTCTGACGTTAGTTCCGTCGGAATCAACCGCCTCAGGGGGAAAGGATCTAAGGGCAAAAGTAACCGGAGAGGGTGATCTACGAATTGACGCGCCTAATGACTATATCTCTTTGTCGAACCCCAATAACGACTATACGGGGAAAACATTTGTTAACCCTGATAGTACACTGAAATTATTAGCTGATTCGGCATTGGGAAGTACCTCGGAAGTTCTTTTGGAAGAAAACGCTACTCTGGATCTGGCAAATACCTCTCAGACTGTCGGGCGCCTGAACGCCGGAGAGAATGCAAAAGTTCATTTCGGTGAACCGAAGGAATCCGATGACCGTCTTGATCAAAAGCCTTCTCAATTAACCATTCGCGAAGGCGGTCAGATCGTGTCTGCAGATACCTTAACGGGAAGCGGGACATTGACGGTGGAAAGCGGAACTCTGGATATTGAAGCCTCAAACCCAAATCTTCATACGAATAATGTTCTGTTTACGGAAGCCAAAGTTAACATGAAGTCTTCTTCTGGTCTGGGAGACGGGACGATTGAGCTTGATGGTGAATTAAATTTGAATGGTGTCAATGACGGTCCTATTCAAAATCAGTTGTCAGGAATGGGGCGATTGAATCTGTTCAGCAGTGATTTAGCCCTCACGGCGGATAACAGCGGCTTCGAAGGCGATATTCAAATCGATCCTCAGTCTGAACTTACTGTGTCCAACGCCTCGAATCTGGGTAAAGCGGCCGTTTCGAATAACGGTTATCTAATCATTAACAATTCGGACGACTGGACATTATCGAACGATATTACCGGAAGCGGCTCCGTGCGTAAGGAAGGGCATGGAACACTCTCGATTACCAATGACACACTTTGGAACGGAAAAACAGAAATCAACGAAGGGGAGTTGCACCTGGGTACACCGAATTCTGTCGTGACTAGCAATAGCAGTTCTGTTGTAATCGGCCAGAATGGAACTTTAAGCGGATTTGCTGTCTTAAAAGGAGACTTAGTTCATGCCGGGACATTGAATATCGGTACACAGGACAGTGAGCCTTCCGTTTTTTTAGTGGAAGGAAATTATATCGGTAACAACGGCTTAATTAATTTTAAGGGATATTTAGAAGGTGATTCTTCCCCAGTGGATAAACTCATTGTCAGAGGAAGTACGTCAGGGACATCCAGAGTGGTTGTCACAAATATGGGGGCAATGGGCGGAAGGACATCGAAAGGCATTGAACTTATTCATGTCGATGGACAGTCAGACGGTACTTTTATCCAGGAAGGGCGAATAGTCGCCGGCGCATTTGAATATCGTTTAGTACGCGGAGAAGGTGCGAATTCAAATCATTGGTACCTGAAAACTGAAGACGATCAGGTTCGTCCGGAGATAGGTTCTTATATTGCAAATGAAGAATCCGTACAAACATCCTTTGTAACGCGACAGCTGGACAGAGGCGGTAAGACTGAATATACGGACTTCTTCACAGGAGAGAAAAAATCTACAAGTCTGTGGTTAAGACAAGTGGGTCGATACAACTCTTGGCAAGATTCCTCGGGAAATACCAAAACTCGCTCTAACCGATATATTTCCCAGATCGGAGGAGATATAGCAGCATGGACGGATGCTGAAAACCAACAAGCGTTGCACTTAGGATTGATGGCCGGTTATGCCCACTCCAGAGCGATTTCTCATTCGGTGGTGAATGGTCAGCGTTCCATTGGTAAAACTGACGGTTATGGACTGGGAATGTATGCAACTTGGTTTGAGGATGAAATTAATCAACAGGGTGCTTATGTCGATGCCTGGTTCAATTACAGCTGGTTTAAGAGCTCCGTGAATGGCAATGACAATCCGAAAGAAAAATATAGATCTAGAGGTTTAACCGGATCGCTGGAAGCCGGTTATACACAAAAACTTGGCTCTAATAACTATGGCGACTGGTATGTCCAGCCTCAGGCTCAAGTGATCTGGATGGGCGTAACCACCCCGAATAGGACAGAGAAAAACGGAACTCACGTTCGGTTTAACGGTCACGGCAACATTCAAAGCCGAATAGGTAGTCGATTCTATATCCAGGGCAGAGTGCCCGGTTCTGATCAAGGAATCGGAAGTTTTCAGCTCTACACTGACGTGAATTGGATTCATAACACTCGCAAGTTTGGGGTGACGATGAATCAAGACGGATTTACTCAGGCGGGTGCTTCCAACTTGGCTGAATTGAAATTCGGCGGCGAAAGAAAAGTCGGAAAGAACCTCCACTTATGGGGCAACGTGGGTTCAAGATTTGGCTCTCACGACTATCGAGAATTGTCGGCAACTATTGGAGCGAAGTTCGTTTTCTAACATTTTGTTTCATAGGTAAGTTTTAACAACATAAGACGAAGGAAGTAATAAAACCTTCGTCTTTTGCTTTGTTCATTGTGCGGCTAAGAGAACTTTTGAGACGAATGGTGTAAATAAAACTCTTTCTATTCTCTTATTACCCTATCGGAAACCCTGATTAAGTTAAGGCTTATTTCTCGCTATACCTATTCAAACAGGGTATTCCGTGCGAATATAGAAACATAAAAAATCACCAAAATTATCTTCAAGGAGATCGGTATGAATTTAAGACTAACCGCTCTATCCGCACTCGTTGGCATCTCACTTGCCGCTTTTGCACTCCCCTCTAATGCATGCTTTACTGTAATTGTCGGAAAGAAAGTTTCTTCAACTGGTGAAATTCTTGTTGGTCATAATGAAGACAATGAAATGCGCATTATCACCAGTCAGTATTGGGTCGATCCGGCAATGCATGAAGACGGAGAGCTCATCGAATTTGAGCCCGCTGCCGCCAAAATTCCTCAAGTCAAAAAGACACTGGGATTTTGGTGGTCGCAGACTTTGGCGCCTACCGGCTATTCATTCTCCGATGGCTTCGTGAATGAGAAAGGTGTTGTAGTTGTCTCCAACAACTGCAACCAGACCATTGAAAAAGGCGAAAAGATCAACGAAGGCGGCATCGGTTACGGGATTCGCCGTTTAATTGCTGAAAGAGCAGTTTCGGCAAGAGATGGAGTGAACCTGGCTATCGATCTCGTAAAGAAGTATGGCTATTTTCAAGAAGGTCGGACATATACCATTGCAGACGCTAATGAAGCTTGGCAGCTCGTGCTTTTGCGCGGCAGCCGATACGTCGCTCGTAAAGTTCAGAATGACGAAATTGCCTTCCTGGCCAATGCAATCAACATTACGAATATTGATCTGAAAGACACTGCAAATGTAATTGCTTCTCCGGATTTAATTGAGAACGCTATAAAGAAGGGTACTTATAAACCAAAAGATCCGAAGAATTTCTCTGACTTTAATCTGAGAAAAGCCTATCAACTTGACGAAAGAACCTCAGCAGATTGGACCAAAGAGCGTGTTCGCGTCCTTCTCAATTACCTTACAGGCAAGGACTTTAAAGATGAGCATGCTTTCCCGATGTCTATGAAACTGAAGAATAAAGTTTCAGCGGAACAAGTTCGTCAAATGATCAGCGGACACAGCAAACATGAAGTCAGGGACTCCGGCTGGTATCACCAAGGGATGAACGACATTTGTAATATCGGTACTTATGACAGTGTCGTTTATGTTCTGCGTCCGAATCCTCTATTTACACTCGCTTGGAGAACCAACGGGAGACCATCTCAGCAGTTTTCTTATCCGCAGTATCCGCTTGCCGGAGCTGCGATCGGGCAGAATTTCATGGATCCCAAGACTGCAACTACGGCTCAGTTTCACGCAACGCCGGAGCAATTGTCTTATCGCGCAGATCGTCCACTCTATACGTTCTTGGCCATGCAGAATTTCTTAGATTGGCAGCATCAGGATTATCCGATTTTTGCCAAGAATAAGAGGGCTTTTGAAAAACAGGCAGCGGCTGAAGTTCAGAAGGCTGATAAGGAAGCTAGAATGCTTTATCGGGTAGATCCGGGCAAAGCTAAAGCTTTCCTGCACGAATTTAATAATTATTCTTTCCACAATGTGCTTCACGCCACGGAACAAGAACTTCACGAGCTTCATCATCTTCCGATTATCATCAACAGCAAGGAGCTGAGTCAAAGTTCTGACGGTACATTTACAGTCACAGCGCTTTCTACTCCTCAAGTACACATGACAAGGGTTGATAAGGAAGCAACACGTTTCGGATCTCCGTTCTCTAATGCTGATTTGGAGGTTAACCGCAAAATGCCGAAACCTCTCAAGGTTGAGTTTATGGATGTGAATAAAGATGGTCTGAAAGATGCGGTCTTTACCTTCCCGATCAAGACAGCGGTGGCTTTCACAGTTCCAGATGTCGATACTGAACTATATCTCTGGACGAAGGTCGGTAAGAAACAGCTGGCAGGCTACGATATCGTCAAAATCAAAAAATAAACCTAAAAGTTAAATATACAACTGATCCGGGAGCGGCAAAAGGCTGTTTCCGGATCCTTTTAGTGTCTCTGTCCATGAAAAACCATAGTTTGTTTGAAAAATACCGCTCTGTTATTGTTTCCTTTAGAGATGTGAAAGACAGGAAGGATCTTCTCTTGGAAGATTCCGGAGAAGAAAGGATCTATTACGCGCCGTTTGATTATGTAAATCCAGAAGCTCGTTTATTCATTGTCGGCATTACGCCGGGTGAGATCCAGATGAATAACATGCTGGTTGAAGCAGCTCGATTAATTCATCAAGGCTTGTCCGACGATGAGGTTCTGAGGCGATGCAAAGCGGTGGGAAGCTTCAGTGGGCCGATGCGCAAGAATCTCGTTGAATTAATGGACGAGGCCGGAATTGCAGAGTTTCTGGATGTTGAAACTACAGCGCAGTTATTTTCAAATAAGCAGGAGTTAGTGAATCTGACATCGTGTATTCGTTATCCGACCTTTGCGGTCAAAAACGGCAAGGAGTCGAATTTCAACGCAGAAATTAAGCAGGGCACAGAATTATTTGAATTTGCGTCAACGCTGACATTAGAAGAGTTGAGCAAAGCACCCAACGCAGTGCTGCTTCCGTTAGGACCAAAAGTTCAGCATTATTTAGAAAAGGTCGTGAAAGGCACGCAGTTCGAGAATCGTCTTTTGCCGGAACTCCCTCATCCCTCAGGTGCAAACGCAGAAAGAATCGCTTATTTCTTGGGCAGAAAAAACAAAGAAACGCTCAGCAGCAGAACAAATCCTGAAAAATTAGATAACTCTAAGAAAAATATAAAGAAAATCTTGAGGTCTTTGAAAACAAAAGGCTCGAAATAACTAAAAAAATACAGCGAAAAAAGGTCGGAGAGCCTGAATATCAGGCTTTCCCGCTAAAAACGAATGAAAATGAGACGCGTTTTAAAGCTTCAAAGTCATTTTTAGTGAACGTTTTTTGTCTGAGAGGTTGCCCGAAAACGCGTCAGCAATTCTTCGCCAAAAATGCACCTAAAGTAACGGCGAGGAGGCCGCCTAAAAAACTGGCCAAAACATAGAAGGCTGCTTGTCCGATGTGATTGTCTAAAACCATGGCATAGACTTCAACGGAAAAAGTACTGAAAGTCGTAAAGCCGCCGCAGAAACCGGCGGTTAGCCCGAAACGAAGGTCCGGCGGAACCTCAGGGCGATCCAAAAAGAAGAATGTTAAAAAGCCGAGAATAAAGCTGCCGACGATATTGATAAAAACGGTGGCGAACGGAAGAAAGCCGAGGGAACTAATCAGAAAGCGCAGTAAAGAGCCAAGACCGCCGCCGATCATCACGGAAAGATAAATCATTTTTTGCTGAAATCCTTTTCAAAGTCATCGAACAACAAAATTTTATTCTCCGAGCCACTTGGCTAAGACAGATCAAAGTGAAATTAAGAAAAGGGCTACAGAAAATCTGCGAAATTGTAACTTAACTAATTGAATAAAAACTACAAAAATATTTTATTTAACATAACTACTATTATGTTGAGTTGAATTTGGAGGTTTTTAGTCTGTTTTTTAATTATTGTTTGAACGATTTGGCACTGTCTGAACTCGTTTTTTCATGTTTTGAAATTTTAGATACCTCTACTTATTCTTTTCTACCACCGTTATTCATAACTTATTAGTAGAAACGCAAAATTTTTTGTCTGTAACTATTTATTTCCGTCGGGTTTTAGCCTATGATCAGAGTCAGGGTTATGGGGGATTCTCTCTTGTCGCCCACAATGCCAATCCTTTGGAGGTAAAGATTCTATGTCAACTAAGAAAAACTTTTGGATAGGACTGCCCATGCAGATGATGTATGGCTTGGTCCTAGGCGTGATCGTAGGTACGATGGTATCTTCCGAATTCGGTGCCACCTACCTGCAGCCGCTTGGCCAGCTGTTCATTCGTTTGATCCGCATGGTCGTAGTACCGTTGGTTGTTGCGACTTTGATTGCAGGCTCAGCCGGCTTGGGTGATGCCAGCAAAATCGGCAAGATCGCTGTTAAAACAATTCTCTTCTTCGCAATTACGACGGCTATTGCAGTTACGATCGGTCTGATCGTTGCTAACTTCATGGAACCGGGTACCGGTTTAACGATTTCCGTCGAAGGTCTGAAGGCTAAAGCAGCTGCTGCGCCTCCCCTTTCTAAGGTCCTTCTTGAGATCGTCCCGATTAACCCGATCGAAGCTTTTGCCAAAGGCAACATGCTTCAGGTTATCTTCTTCTCCATCTTCTTCGGTTTCTGCCTCTCGCTTATGGGCGATTCCGTACGCATGGTGACAGACTTCTTCCAGAAAGTCGGCGACGTCATGATTCGGATGACCAACTATGTCATGCTTTACGCTCCGATCGGTGTGTTTGGCTTGATCGCTTACACGGTTACACGTCATGGGTTGGCTGTTCTGCTTCCGCTGGGCAAGCTCATTCTTACCGCTTTCATCGCAACGCTTATCTTCGTCTGCATTACCTATCTGCCGATCATCAAACTTATCGGCATGAAGATTTCCGATTACCTCAAAGGCGCTTTCGAACCCTGGCTTATCGCTTTCACAACTTGCTCTTCTGCCGCAGCCTTGGCTGTCAACCTTGAAGCTTCCTGCAAGATGGGTGCCTCTAAAGCTATTGCTTCTTTCGCAATCCCTCTGGGCAACACCATCAACATGAACGGTACCTCCATCTACATGGGCGTAACCGCTGTGTTCGCTGCCGAAGTTTTCGGTATTGACCTTACTCTGGCTCAGCAGTTCCAGATCGTTTTGATGGGCGTTCTGGCTGCCGTCGGTACAGCCGGTGTTCCAGGTGCCGGCCTGATTATGACAACTCTGGTCTTTACAGAAGTCGGTATTCCTCTTGAAGCCGTTGCTCTGATTGCCGGTATCGACCGTATCCTTGATATGATCCGTACATCTGTCAACGTCCTCGGCGACAGCTTAACCGCGCTAGTGGTTTCTAAGTCCGAAGGTGTTCTCGGCACAGAACTGATGGATCAGGACACAGTTGTTAAAGAACAACTTTAATAAATAAAAAGTAAGAGATTGGCAAGGTAAAGCCGGGCGAAAGCCCGGCTTTTTCGTGGCTAAAATAGGTTTTAGCCGGCTAACTAATCGCGGCATTTTGTTATGCTTATGGACAACTAATATCCAACGAAGACGAAGATGTTTCCTAGCTTTTGGGCACAATTTCACGATTTTTTTGAAACCGCGCTTTATTGGTTTGCCAGTACGTTTAATCTCACGGCTGAGTTTGCCAAGATAAGAGGCGGTTTGGATGAATTTTTTTGGGCCATGGAAAGTATCTTCGAGGGTTTATTTCACTACATCCCTTCACTTTTATCCGGAGGATTCCTCGGCTACTAATAAAATAAAAGCGCCCTCTTAAGGACGCTTTTACAGCTTAACTTGTTCTTTCTATTAAGAAATTCCGAGAGCTTTCTCTAAATCGGCAACGCTGGTTTTGGCTTTTACGTCTCTGAATTCAGCTGTCAAAATACCGTTTTCATCGATCACAAAAGTGCTGCGGACAATGCCGAGGTACTTTCTGCCGTACATCGATTTCAACTTAAGAACCCCGTAGAGTTTGGAAACTTCAGAGTCAGCGTCGCTCAGCAGCGGGAATTTGAGCCCCTGTTTGTTTCTGAAATTGGTGTGGCTCTTTATGCTGTCTCTAGATACTCCGATGACCACATATCCGGCTTTTTCAAATTTATCTAAAGCGGCCTGGAAGTTCACGGCCTGCATGGTGCAGCCGGAGGTATTGTCCTTCGGGTAAAAATAAAGAACGACTTTTTTGCCTCGAAGATCGGAAAGTCTAGCCTTTCCGCCTAAGTCGCTTTCTAATTCAAAATCAGGAGCGGGTTCGCCGACAACAGCTTTGCATTCGTCTTCGCTAGGAGCCACAGGCTCGCTCTTTCCTGTCAAATGACACATTCTTATACTCCGTTAATCAGTTGCAAACTGCATTGTAGGAATTCGCAATGGTTTTGTTAAGCCTGTGGCTGCTTTGGGCTGGTCTTTTTGAATTGAATTTTGTTTTTTAACAACGAGACGAATACTGTCGCCGTCTTTCACAAAAGAAATTAAATCGCCTACGCCGGCACCGAGTTTACGAAGAATTTCTTCGGGGATACGCACGGCACCGAATTCATTGACATCTGCCGTGTCTGTCACAGAGGGATGGATCATTGTTAATTAGCAAATTAAGAATCACCAGTCTATTGCTGGCATTCTATTCACTTAAGCGCAAGTCAGATGGTTATCCCCTTCAAATTGGGCCTAAAAAATCCCGCCGGAGCGGGATGAGATACTTGGTCTTATTCGGGTCGTTTTTCCGGACCGTGTGTTTGTTCGGGAGGCACCGGAATGATGGTAGCGGCAGGTTCTACTTTCTCTTCTTTCTTGGCGCCGAAACCGAAACGGCTGGGTTTCGGAGCTTCAGCTTGAGCAGCAGGTTCAGCTTTCGGAGCTTTTTCCGGTTCCTTCTTAACGGGCCTTGCAGCGGCATCAATCGGTTTGCGGAAAGCATTGAAGAAAAGAAGCAGGCTTAAAAGGGCCGCCAAACTGCACATGGAAATCACAAGGTACCACTGCGGGAAAGCGAATTTAATGTTGAAAATGACAAGAGGCGTGTTGGCAGGCAGGAAGAAGTAGATCGATCCGCCTAAAGCCGACCAGAAAATCAGGTTGAAACCGAACACCCAGCGGGATGCAGGCCCTCTTCCTTTGACGCAGCAAATCGAGAAACCGAGCAGGAAAAGAATGACGGTAATCAGAGCATTTTCAACCTGGAGGAATCCAGACCAACCGGTGCTGAAAGGAAGGTAATGCGTTTCTTCTTTGGCTTTCGGTTCGTCAGCCAGCTTACTTTCAGTCGGAACCGGAGAGGGAGCCGCAGTGGTCACTGCAGGAACTGTCGGTTCAGTGGCCGAAGATGAGGAAGAAGAATTTGGCGAGACATTCAGCTCAGTCTTAGCGCTCTCTTGTTCGGTTCTTTCTTCTGTTTTGACAAGGCCGTCATCAGGTTTTTCGTAAAAGGCAGCGTTTTTGGCTTGTTCTTTTACAACGGGATCATCGATGTGATCACTCTTTTTCTGGAAAATAGAAAGCTTGTTGGTGTTGACAGCAACTTTCTTTTGAACCGCAACAATCATGTTGTCCGGTTCAAAGACGCTCTCGCCTCGGACGTAAAGGTAATAGCCGAAGAAAGCGTGCATAAACATTGCGATAAAGCAGATAAGCGCCAATATGATACGCATAAGAAAACCTCTCGTTACAATGTGTAAAGATTAGCACACTGCCAACCTTGTAAAACCTTCAATCTCCCGAACCGACCGTAGTTTGCTGATTTTTGCGAAAATGAGGTATAAAACTAAAATCTTAAAAGTTATGTTTCCGGCAGGAAAATAAGATGGATATCAAAAAAGACAATGAAATGTATATGACGATTGCGCAGATTGCTGCGCAGAGAAGTTATGCCAAGCGCTTAAAAGTAGGCTGCGTCATTGTCAAAAACCATTCAATTATTTCTTTCGGCTGGAACGGAATGCCGACCGGATACGACAACTGCTGCGAATATGAAGTTGACGGGAAACTCGTCACTCGTCCGGAGGTTCAGCATGCCGAGCTAAACGCCATCGCAAAACTTGCACAGAACGGATACAGCTCCAATGGCGCCAAAATTTTTATTACGCACTCCCCTTGTATTCACTGCTCTCTATTAATACAGAAGTGCGGAATTAACGAAGTTTATTATCACGAGAACTATCGTGATGATGCAGGGATTCAGTTCTTAAAGAAAGCCGGCATTAAAGTCGAACAGCTCTGATTTTTCCGCACATTTCACTCAAGTTCGTAGCTTTCGGATTCTAAGAGCTCCGAAAGCACAAAAAAGAAAAACCTGCCGACCTTTCGGTCTGACAAGTTTTGCCAAGGAAGTCGCACCTTATCCCATTCCATCTGAACGGGCCTCGGTCAACCCGGCACCTAATCTCGGTGCCGGTACCTCAATTTCAATTACTTATCTAATTTCTTCTTCAAAGCATCCAACCCGCAGTTCATCATGTCATTGAACTGGCCGGCTGTGATACCGGAATACTTTTCTTTAGTCTTCTGAACGGCGTCGGCAATGATTTCACGAATTTCGCCTTCGGTCAGGCTGGAATATTTTTCCTTAGTGCGCTGAACAGCGGCATTGATCATGTCACTGATTTCGCCTTCAGTAACGTCACTTTCTTTATCCAGAGCGCGCGGATCTTTAACGAACTTACCAACGGCGTTTTCAACCAAGTTGGACAAGCCTTCAACGCCCTGTCCGCTCTTAGCGAGATAGGCCATTACGGCATCATTAAGTTCATCCGATACTGTTACGCTCCATTCAGCTTTTCCCATTTCGATCACCTTTTAAGTTATTGGACCGGAGTCACTTCCGACCTGTCGATGGTTAGACTATAAGGGAAATCACGAATAAGCAGACAATATCTGCCCCATTTAGAGTCGTTTGTTAAGAAAGATACTTTTCCAGCCCGAGAATCGCTGCCAGCTGAGGAACGTTATCTGCCACACCTAGTGAGGCGGTTTCCAGTAATCGCTCTTTCGGACTTGCGCCGTAACTTACTGCTACCGAGTCCGATCCTGCATTCGTTGCCATCTGCATATCTAATACTGCGTCGCCGACCATCACTATGTCTTTGGTCTCAAGTCCGGATTCATCCGCAATGGCTAAAAGCATTCCGGGATTCGGCTTAGAGAAATTCGTGTCGGCGGTTTGGACACATTCAAATAAATGCTCAATCCCGGTGGCGTTAAAAACTCGTTTCATCCCTTCTCGGCTCTTTCCGGTCGCGATGGCCAGACGCTTGCCGTCTTTGTGCATGTTCTCCAGCAGTTGTCTGAAGCCCGGAACCAATTCCAGCTGAGCTTCCTTTTTAGCGTACCAGTCCATGTAGGCTTGGATGAATTCGGAATAGCGGCCTTTCGGACAGTCGCAGCAGCAAAGAGCAATGGAATCAGAACGATTAAGTCCGATAGTTGAAAGTACCAGCTCGTCCGAAGGTACTGGATAACCCAATGCTTTCGAGGCATGCTGGTATCCCTGCATGATGAGGCGGGTTGTATCCATTAATGTTCCGTCCCAATCAAAGACATACATTTCGTAAGATTTAGCCATTAGAGCACCAGCACGTCGTATTGTTCTTGGTTGTATTCCGTCTCGACCGACAAAGTGATCGGTTTTTGGATGGAATCACCGACGAGGGCCAGAGCCTCGCTTTCTTCGTCTAAGAAGAGGTCGATGACGGATTGAGAAGCCAGAATTCGAAATTCTTTAGCATCTTTAAACTGATGGTATTCGCGCACGACTTCACGAAGAATTTCATAGCAAACTGTGCGCGCCGTCTTGATTTCTCCTCTGCCGCCGCAAGTCGGGCAGGTTTCGCAAAGCGTGTGCGCCAAGGATTCTCGTGTACGTTTGCGTGTGATCTGAACAAGGCCTAAAGAAGTGAATTCAGAAATCGAAATGCGATTGCGGTCTCTTGCAACGGCCTTTCTTAGTTCGGTTAAAACGCCCTGCTCATGTTCTTTGGAGTCCATGTCGATAAAGTCGACTATGATGATTCCGCCTAAGTTGCGTAAGCGGAGCTGACGAGCGATGGCCTGAGAAGCTTCCAGGTTCGTTTTGTAAATCGTGTCCGAGAAATCTCTTCTGCCTACAAAAGCGCCCGTGTTGACGTCAATAGTCGTCATGGCTTCAGTCTGATCAATAATCAGATAACCGCCGGATTTCAAATCGACACGGCGGCTGAGCGAAGCTTCGATTTCTTTTTCGAGATTGTATTGATCAAAAAGCGGACGCTCGCTGTTATATAACTCAAGCAGTTCAACGGCTTCAGGTACGAATTTTTTTCCGAATCTCTGAAGTTCTTCAAAGACTTCCGGATTATCAACGATGATTTTTCCAGTCTGCTCCGTCACGATATCTCTCAGCACTCGCTGCGAGATAGAGACATCTGAGTAAAGCAGGCAGGGCGCGCCGGCGATATGCGTTTTAGCTTCAATGTCGAGCCAAAGTTTTTCCAGATACTTCATGTCGTTGACGAAGTCTTCCGGCTTGGCATCTTCACCGCTGGTACGAACGATAAAACCGCCCTTCGGAATGCCCTGTTCTTCCGTTAACTTGGCAACGGCTTCCTTTAAACGTTCACGTTCGGCCTCATCTTCGATTTTTTGGCTGACGCCGATGTGAGAAGTGTAAGGAAGGTAAACCAACAGCCGACCGGCTAAACTGATTTCGGTGGTGAGTCGAGCGCCTTTTGTACCGATCGGATCTTTGGCGACCTGGACGAGAACCACTTGGCCGTCGTGAAGAAGCCGCTCGATCGGAAGCGTTCCGCCGTTTTCCTGGTGGGCTTGGCGCATATCACTGACATGCAGAAACGCGGCTCTCGGGAGTCCGATTTCAACGAAGGCGGACTGCATGCCGGGAAGCACTTTTCCGACCACGCCTAAATATATATTGCCGATTAAAGAGACATCCGCATTTCTTTCAATGCGGAGCTCCTGTAAGACGCCGTCTTCTAAGACTGCTACTCGCGTCTCGTGGACGGCATTGTTAATTAATATTTCCTGCATTATTTGTCCTTATTCTTTGTTTCTGAAATTTTAATCTCTCTAGCTGCCGAGACCTAAAATCGTGACCTGATTCGCACGCAGGAGCCGTCCTGTTGGATAATGTAATTTGTTGAAGAAGACAAGAAAGTAATGGCATTTTTTAATTTTGGCAGTCGGACCGATCTTTCCTCGCCGTTTACGGAGGAACAGGCGCGCCTGCTGACTTGGACGAAAGTTCTGGAAGAGGAAGCGGTAAAGCGCCGGAAGATCACCATTTCAGAGCTCAAGGAAGTTACGGCTCGCTGCGCACGCGAAGTCGGGGAACAGGCTGACTTTAAAAAACTTCTTCTGACCCGTGCAGAAGGTGTTCTGGATTTACTCAGATCGAAAAGTGCCGTTTCTTTGAAGAAGCCTCAAGGCATTCCCTATCTATTGATCGGTTCTGTTTTTGCAGTTTTGGCCTTTGTCGGCGGCGTTTTGACTAACGAATTTTCTGTCACGAATAATCGAATCAACCTGCTTTCGCCTCCTCTTTTAGGTGTTATTGCATGGAATCTCATCGTTTACTGCTGGATTGCAATTGCCGTTTTGTTTAACCGCGGAAAATCTCCGGTCGGCCTCATTCGCCGCTTTTTTGCCGGAGCGCTTTTAAAACTTCAGACTCGCGGAAGTCACGGCCAGCAGGCGCTAATTACTTTTTACTCTAAATGGACAGAAGCGGAGATGCCGCTGCTGCGCGGCCGCATTGCAGAAATTCTTCACTTTTCTGCCGCCCTTTTCGGCTTGGGACTCATTGCCTCTATCGGTATCCACGGCTGGGGCACGGAATATACCGTCGGATGGGAAAGCACTTGGCTTTCCGATAAGCCCTCTGCAGTGCTGACCTTTATCAACCTGTTTTACGGAATGATTCCGGTGAATTCAGATCTATTTAATCAGCTGACGCCGCAGGTCATTGAGTCGATGAATTTCGGATCCGGTCACGGACAAAATGCCGCACCCTGGCTGCTCCAGCTTTTTTACATTATTTCCTTGGTCGTTGTGGTGCCTCGAATCCTCTTAGGGCTTTATGCTTTAGCAAAGACCCAATATATCGAGAATCACTTCCCGGTTGATCTTGAGTCGGTTTATTACTCTAATATTCTCCGTCAATGGAGAGGACAAACTATGTTGATTCAAATTATTCCGTTTTCTTATCCTTTAACGGAAAAGGTAAAGGACGGAATTCAGAAATTTGCTTCCGAGCTGCATCCGGAAAATTCCCGCTGTATCTTCTCTGCCGCTCAGCATGAAGACACCAAGCTTCCGGAGATTCCTGCCGGTGAGCAAACGGAAGTCGTGGCCGTTTTTGCAATGACCTCTACACCGGAGACCGAAGTCCAAGGCCGTTTTATTGCTGAGCTCAAGGAAAAGGCCCAGGCTTCGAAAGCCCTCTTACGTATCGTTGTTGATACCTCAGGCTTCTTAGCCCGTTTTGCCAATACGCCCCAACGAATTGCAGAGCGTAAAAAGAATTGGTCGAACTTCCTCACACCGTACGGCGTCAGTTTTGCCTTTGTGAATCTGACCGATGCAGATTCGAAGGACGCAGCCGCGCAGTTCGAACAAGCTTGATAAGGATAAGTCATAAAAAATGAATAAAGATCCTCAAAAAATTAATCTTTCTTTAGTCAGCCACACCAATGTCGGAAAGACCACTCTAGCCCGTACTTTATTGGGCAGAGATATCGGAGAAGTCGGTGACCGTTCTCACGTCACCATCGAACCGGAAGATTATGTTTTATTAAGAGCTCCGGACGATTCCGAACTTATTCTTTGGGATACACCAGGTTTCGGCGACAGCGTTCGTTTGGCCGAACGCCTTAAAGCCCGCAGCAATCCGATTGGCTGGTTCACAAGTGAAATCTGGGATCGATTGACGGACAAATCTCTCTGGCTGAACCAACAAGCTATTAAACATGTCCGCGATAAATCTCTGGTGATCCTATATTTAGTGAACGCCAGTGAATCTCCGGAAGCCGTACCCTACGTTAAGGCCGAAATGGATATTCTGGCCTGGGTGAATAAACCGGTGATCGTTCTGCTGAACCAAATGGGCGAAGCTCGTCCGCCGGAAGAAGAAAAAGCAGAAGTCGAACTTTGGGGAGATTATTTAAAGCCCTATTCTTTCGTCAAAGCCGTCATGCCCATGGACGCCTTCGCTCGCTGCTGGGTCCAGGAATACGAGCTTTGGAAAGAAATTGAGTCCTGCTTGTCTGACGCCGACAAGCCGACGTTCGCTTCTTTGCATGCGACGTGGATTCGTCAGAAACAGGCGCTTTATGCTTCTTCCTTGGAAGCTATGGCCGCTTACATGGTTAAAGTCGCCAACGACAAGGAAGTTTTAGCGAGCCAGTCTTTGATTGACCGACTTCGTTCGATCGGCCGTTCGTTAGGCTTTATCAAGAAAGACCTTCACGGAGCGATGGAAGATGCTCAAGTCGCCTTGTCCACCCGGGCTGCGGATTGGCTCTGCACACTGACTCAGCGCCTCATTAATATTAATGGTCTGGAAGGCAGCGGAACTAAGGCAGAAATCTTGCGTCGTATGCGCAGTGATTGGGAAACTCAGGCAACGATCGATCCGAAAGCTGCCTCTCTTCTCGGCGCGGTTGCTGGCGGAGCGGTCAGCGGTATCGCCGCCGATATTGCCACCGGCGGTGCGACTCTGGGACTCGGTGCTTTAGGCGGTGCAATTGTCGGAGCTTTGGGCGGTGCAGGAGCAGCTGCCGCTTATAACGTTCAAAAAGGCCACAAAGAAAACATCATCACTTGGTCTCCTGCCTCGATGGAAGGATTCCTTCTGGATACCGTTCTTCTTTATTTGGCCGTTGCGCACTTCGGCCGAGGCAGAGGTCAATGGGAAGACAGCGAATCTCCGGCTTTCTGGAAGAAACTGGCCGAAGATATCATTAAGGCCCAGAACATTGATTTCAAGGCGTTGAAAGAAAAAGCGGCGGACGCCGATCAGCTCAGAGGCGAATACACGAAGATTTTGGATAAAACTTTGAGAGAAATCTTCAAGAGCCTTTACGGCGTCACGATCTAAACTTTTTCTTCGGTTCTGCGCTTTAGGCGCAGAACCGAATTTCAAGCGGTTGGTTTTCAGCGGAATACGAAATGTTGTGTTTCGCGGAAGACGACTATGAACCTTAGAACGTATAGAGGCTCGGGTCCGCGTGATAAAATTCTTTGGTGTCTCTAAGGACCGAGCCCGGTAGAAATAAGTACGTTAAGAGGCGTGTTTTAAACAGTGACCTAGAGAACGCGAGAAAAAAGAAATGTTTCTTTTATCTCGTCCGAGTGTTTTTGGAAGCTCGGTATTCGATAACTCTGCATGTAAGGCAATCTTGTCGAATGTTGGAAAGGAAGTCTGACTTCTTTTTTTGAAACTTCGTGCAAGCACGAAGGTGTTCATGGATAATGCGGTTATTCACAAGCGCACAATGAAGTGCAGAATAAAGGATGACAAATGACGGATATTAAAGACACAACATTGAGGGGTGTTAACCTTTTGAGAAATCCCTGGTTCAATAAAAGCAGTGCTTTCACAGAGAAAGAACGCGATGAGCTGGGTTTAAGAGGTCTTCTCCCTCCGAGAGTGTCTACTTTCGACGAACAAGTTACTCGCCTTAAAGGCATCATCGACACGTACGAAAAACCTATCAACAAGTACATCGTTCTTGAAGGAGCACATAACTCCGACGAATGTCTGTACTTTGAACTGCTGGTTCGTTATATCGACCAGTTCCTTCCGATTGTTTACACACCGACGGTCGGACAGGCCTGTCTGCAGTACAGCCACATTTTCCGTTATGCCCGCGGTCTTTATGTTTCCAGTGAAGACAAAGGCCGTGTTCGTCAGTTGGTCGCCAACGTTCCGCACAAAGATGTCGACATCATTGTCGTCACGGACGGTCAGCGCATTCTCGGTTTAGGCGACTTGGGCGTCAACGGTATGGGTATTCCTGTCGGCAAGCTCGCTCTTTACACTGCCTGTGCAGGTGTTAACCCCCAGAAGACACTACCGGTCTGTATCGACGTCGGCACCAATAACGAAGAACTTCTGAACGACCCGCTTTACATGGGTCTTCGCCAAAAACGTATTACCGGACCGGAATACGATGCACTGATTGCTGAATTTGTGGATGCCGTCAGAGAACGCTGGCCCAATGTTGTGATCCAGTTCGAAGATTTCCACAACAGCCATGCTTATGACCTGCTCGATCAGTACAAAGACAAAGTCCCCTGCTTCAATGACGACATTCAAGGAACGGCTTCGGTTGTTGTGACCGGTATGTTCTCTGCTATGCGTGCCCTCAAGCAGCAGCTTAAGGATCAGAAAGTCTTGTTCTTGGGCGCAGGTTCTGCTGCAACCGGTATTGCTCACTTGATTGCCGACGCAATGGTTGAAGAAGGTTTGACCAGAGAAGAAGCACTTGCCCGCATCAAACTCTTTGACTCTAAAGGACTGGTTACCAAGAAACGTACTGCTCCGCTGACTCCGGCCAAGATGCCGTTTGCTGCCGAAGACGCTCCGGCTGAAACTTTCCTCGAAGCTATCCGCGAAATCAAGCCGACTGCCATCATCGGTGTTTCCGCCCAAGGCGGCGCATTCACAAAAGAATGCTTGGAAGAAATGGCTAAGATCAACGAACGTCCTATCATCTTTGCCCTTTCCAACCCCACTTCCAAGGCAGAATGCACAGCCGAAGAAGCTTACACCTACACTGACGGACGCTGCCTCTTCGCCTGCGGTTCTCCGTTCAAACCTGTTGAATACAAAGGAAAAACTTTTGTTCCTCGTCAGGGCAACAATCACTATGTCTTCCCTGGAATCGGTCTCGGCGCTATTTTCTCCCGTGCCAAACTGATCCCGAACGAAGTCTTCCTCGTTGCAGCTAAAGTTCTGGCCGACATGGTCAAACCTGAAGATCTGGAACGCGGCAGCCTGTACCCTGCACTTTCCGAAGTTCGTGAAATTTCTGCAGAAATCGGCGCTGCGGTTGCTGGTTACATTTTCGACAAGAATCTTGCCGAAATCGAGAAACCTGCCGATTTGAAGAAAGCCGTTAAGGATGCAATGTGGGATCCGAAACACGCTCACTTCATCCAGGAATAATCTTCCTTCCTGATTAACAAAAATCCTCCGATGTCAAAAACACCGGGGGATTTTTTTGAGTTCGAAAAAAATGGCCTGCTGATGCAGGCCGGAAAGATTATTTATCTTGAGCGGTTTTTTCTTGGTCTTCTTTGAGGAAGTAAGAAATCTTCCACTTAAACGACACGCAAGCCATACGGAGAGCGGTAATGAAAATGAAACCGGCCCAAAGTGCAGCGTCGACCGGAACTTTGAGTTCCAGCAGCATGATGTAGAACCAGCATCCGATAAAACCAACAACCGCATAAGGCTGGCGGTCGGCAACCACTGCCGGCATCTGATTTAAGAAGCAGTCTCTCATCAAACCGCCGAACACACCGGTGATACATCCGATGATGACGGAAGACAGCCAGGGCACCCCGGCTGCGAGGGAAAGCGAAGTTCCGGAGATACAGAAAATTCCGAGACCGATGGCATCCGCAAAGATGTACCAGTCATGAGCATGTTTGGTTTTCTGGAAAAATTTATAAATGAACGGCGCTGCCATACAGATGATGAAAGTAGCAACAACGTAAGCTTCGTGATCGATCCAGTAAAACGGACGTCGGTCAATCAAAATGTCACGGAGCATACCTCCGCCGAACGCCGTCGAAAAAGCGACGATAAAAACACCGACCGGGTCAATTCTTCTCTTGATGCCTTCGAACACTCCGGAAAGTGCGAAAGCGACAATACCCACAAAGTCAAAAACAGGAATGAGTGCGTTGAGCGCTCTGACGTCCATTTCCATGATTGGGAATCTTCTTAAAAAATATTTTGCGACATTAGATTAAAAAAATGAACTCTGCACTCAGGAAAAACCATTAAAAATCAATAAGTGACAAGCAAATGTTACAGTCAAATTATTAGCTTGCTTAACAACATAAAATTGGCCTATAAATTGAAATCATTCGTGTGATTATAGGATTTGAAGGTAAAAAAAATAAGGCCCCGAAGGGCCTCAATTTTGCTGAAATTTTAGTCGTTGTTTTGAATCCGGCCTTGATATCTGCCGCTGTTGTCGTAGTAGCGGCCGTCGGAACTTTGTCTTCCCTGATAGCGTCCGCTGTTGTCATAAAAACGTCCGTCTTCAGAAACTCGGCCTTGATATCTTCCGCTTTTATCGTACATTCTTCCGGAATCATCCATTCTGCCCATGTATCTGCCGCTTTCGTCGTAATATCTTTCAGCGGCGATGGCATATGTGCCGAGAACAAAAAGGGAAAACAGTGAAACAATGAAAAGAAGAATCCATCTTTTCATCGCTTCTTGTCGATACAAATATGCTTTAGTATCCATTCCTCTCCTCCAAAAAGAGGGTAAAGCCCCTCGAATATTTTGTTTTTTGGGATGTTTAATTATTTACTTTTTACCGGCCGATTGAATTCGACCTATTTGCATAATAATAAAAATTAACTCTCAAGTGATGAGTACAGATAACTACATGTAAGAAAAGTAACAGTTTGTTCTCTAAATAGAAACCCTGTACCCCGTTGGAGATGGAAAGATTTCGCAAAAGAACTCACTAAAAAATAACGAAAAATTTAGTTTGTCAGCAAAACTTCTTGTACTTCTCTTGGGAGACAAGGACTATTCCCGATTAAAATAGTTACAAATCAAAACTAAGGAGAAGTTTTCATGCCCATCATCATCAAACCCTCTCAACTGGAAGAAAGTGTCAAACTCGGCGCTCAGTTCCGCCACTGCATTCATGAAGAACCGGAAATCGGTCTTTATCTTCCTAAAACACAGGAAAAAATCGTTACTGCTTTAAAGTCTTTCGGAATTAAAGAAATTTCGACTTTTGTCGGAGGCGCAAACGTTACAGGTGTGGTCGCCGTCATCGAAGGCAGCCGTCCCGGAAAAACGATCGGACTTCGTGCAGATTCTGATGCACTTCCTTTGGAAGAAAAAACCGGCGTCGAATGGAGCAGTAAAGTTCCGATGGCGATGCACGCCTGCGGACATGACGGTCATGTCGGCACCCTGCTCGCAGCGGTTCACTATATTAATCAGCACAGAGATTTCGCAGGAAGATTAGTTGCTATCTTCCAACCGGGAGAAGAAGGTTTCGCCGGCGGACGTTACATGATTGAAGACGGTTTAGTTCAGAAATTCGGAATCGATGAATTTTATGCACTTCATGCCGAACCGATGCTTCCCGTTGGATGCGTCGGATTTATTCCAGGTTTTGCAACGGCCAATGCAGACATTTTCAAAATTACATTTACGGGCGTCGGCGGTCACGGATCCCGTCCTCATTTGACAAGAGATCCTTTGGTTGCTGCATGCGAATGCGTTCTTTCTCTTCAGACTATTGTTTCTCGAAGTGTCGATCCGAATCAGACCGCAGTTGTTTCGGCCGGATGCATCAGCTGCGGAAATGAAAAAGGATCCAGTGTTGTTCAAAAGACTGCAACGATTGTCGGGACGACCCGTTCTTTTGAAAAAGAAGTTCAAGACATCATCATTCAAAGAATGCAGCAGATCGTTGACGGCACTGCGCTTTCCAATGACATGAAAGGAAAGCTGGAATACACCAAACTTTATCCCGCTATGTTCAACTCTCCCGAACATGTTGAAAAAGCAAAAGCTCTTCTCGAAGAAGCGCTCGGCCTCGATAAAGTCAAACTGATGATTCGTCGTGCGGGCGGTGAAGATTTTTCCTTCATGCTCCAAGCCAAACCGGGATGTTTGTTCAGACTCGGTGTTCAGGATGAAACGCATAATGCTTCCGTTCACAATCCCGAGTTTGATTTCAACGATAAAGCAATTGCGACCGGAGCGGCCTGCCTTCTGACCATTGCCTTGAATCGCGCGGCTTCTTAAGTTCAAAAGTGACCGTCATAAGACGGTCACAAAACAAAACTAAAATCGAAATTAACTAAATAACCCATGGAGGGATGTTATGAAGGTTCTTTTACCGATCGACGGTAGTATTTATAGTGACAGAGCGGTTGAATATATTTGCGAACACTCTTCGCTCAGAGCGAAAACAGATACCGTCTATCTGTTGAACGTTCAGAAAAAACTTCCCTCCGAATTCGCTTCCAAGATTCCAAATTCAGAAGAGATTCTGGATGAAGCCGCAAAGAAAATTTTGAAACCTGCAAAGAAGGCGTTGGAAGCCGCGGGTTATAAAGTCAAAATGAAAGTCGCCTACGGAAAGGCGACAAACCGAATTGTTGAGTATGCTCAAGAAATTCCTGCGACCTTAATTGTCATGGGTTCTCACGGCCACACACCGGTGAAAGGAATTTTGTTGGGGTCAAAAACTTCTTCCGTTTTGGCGAGCACCTCGATTCCGCTTCTGGTCGTCCGTCACAAGTTCTATCAGAAACCCGGTCGTACCGAAGTCGGCGTCTGCTTGGACGGTTCGGAATACTCTCCGGCAGTTTTAACTTTTATTAAACGCCGCCTTCCGTTGTTTGCCAAAGACGCCCGCTTTCATTTAATTAACGTGGCGTCTCCTCAGAACGGACTATTAATTCCGGAAGTCAGTGCGTTCGGTGCCCCTGCTCTTTCTTCCGAAGAATTTGAAAAAGAACAAAGAGAACCTTTCTTCAAAATTGCAAAACCTTTTGAAAACTATATGCAGGAAAAGGGCCATGAAGTAGTTGAAGCCCTGCTTACCGGAGATCCGGCTGCACAAATTTCTATGTATGCTCAGGAACATAACCTAAGCTTAATGGTGATGGGTACACATGGCGGAAGTTCTTTAAGAATCATGATGTTAGGATCCGTGACGATGTCGGTAGCCTCGCAGACCAAGCTGCCGATGCTGCTGGTGCATCACGATGATCCGACGCTTCTTCGAGATCTGTCCAAAGCAGAATAATTAATTGAAAAAGCCGCGCGATGCGCGGCTTAAATTTTTAGAGATTCAGCAGTCTTTCCGGAGCGTTGTAGATATTTGCTCGATTGTCTCGGCAGAATGCGCACAACGTCAGATCGCATTTTTTTGCTAAACGGAGTGCTCGATTCGTCGGTGCGGAAATCGCAAAAAGAATTTCGATTCCGGTCACTGCCGCTTTTTGCACCATTTCGTAGGAAGCCCGGGAACTCAGAAAAACCACTGTCGGTCCCCATTTTTTCATCGCTCTCATTCCGATAAGTTTGTCCAGAGCAACGTGACGACCCACATCTTCGGTTCCGCCTAAAAACTCACCGTCCGGAGTGAAAGCCAGCATCGCATGAGTGCTTCCGGTAACCTGCCCGACTTTTTGTACTTGCTCGAAGTACTTCATTGCAGGTTGGTAGAAGTTCATGTCAAACTGATAGGTGTGTTCCAGTGGTTCAGGTTTTAACTCAACATCCTTCAGACTTTCTACTCCGCAGATTCCGCAGCCTGTGCGGCCGACCATGGAACGTCTGTGCTCTTTGAGTTTGAAGAAGCAGCGCGGAGAAATTTCCATTTCGACAACTAAACCGTTGCCGCACCCTTCTTTGACCTGGATGTCATAAATATGGGAAATGTCGGGAATAATTCTCTCTGACAAGGAAAAGCCGACGGCAAATTCTTCCAGCAATTCGGGGGAAGCCATCATGACGACATGAGAGATGCCGTTATAAGTAATGGAAATCGGAACTTCGTCGGCGATCGCATCATCGACGGTTTCGCCTGAAGGCCAGCGATAAACTTTTTGCCTCGTATAAGTCGGAGGCAAAACAACGGGCAGATCTTCTTCTGTTGCCATAACTTCAAAAATCAGACGGCAGCCGCTTCCTTAATGGCAAGAGCGTCGACTGCGCCTTGAATATTTTTAACCACATAAACGATGACACCGAGCAGCCGCCAATTGCTGTCAGGGCTAACGAATAGATTCGGTTCACCCTGTGGAACTTCGGAAGCGGGTAAAAACTTTCTGATGGAATAACCGTCAGCAGTATGCACCACAACCATGGAACCGTTTTGCGGATCTGCAGAACGGTCCACGATCAAAAGATCGCCGAAGTCGATGCCGGAATCCTTCATTGTATCGTCCTCGGCAATGCAGAAGACGGTTTCTTCAGGATTTCGGACCAAACATGCGGACAGCGGATCCTCTTCTGTGGAATTGAAATAAGAGCCGATGGATGTCAGAGAAGCAAGGGATTCTGGTTTTTCTGCAGGAAGCAGATCATCCTTGCTCTTGATAATTTGTTCTCTGACCCAGGAAGAACCTCCGAGCTTATGCAATTTTTCTATCAGAGCTGCCGTCAAAACGATCGTGGTAACTTTGGAAGTGCCTGCGTACGGACCGGGCTTCCTGCCCGAACCAGCCCGTTTGCCGCCCCAACCCTGTTTTTTTGTTACTGTGGTAGGAGATTCTTTCATAATGTAGTGTCCTGTTTTCAAATCAGGCAATCTACATATTAGACAATTATTCGAACAAATGCTAATTTATTTTGTAAAACTAGCTAGTTTTGGTTCGGTAGCTTACTAAATTTTGGTATACCTTTACCAATAAACGAGTGTCTATCATTGCTCCGTGCAGTCTTCTCTCCGAGCGATCGATAGCAAACCTGTCCAACAAGGCGTCCAAAGAATTCTTTTGTCCCGGAAATGTGCTTCTGGCAAGTTGCAGTGTGCAGTTCAGTCGGCAATCCACTTTTTCTAATGTCGGCAAACGATTGCGTGCAAATTCGGCATTAAGCATTCCGGCATCAAACGACATGTTATGCGCCCAGAGTTCACTCCCTTCTAAAAAGAGAAGAAGGTCTCTTCCGATATCGGAAAAAATCGGTTTGTCATCCAAAAACTCATTGTTTAATCCATGAATGCGCGTGACAAACCATGGCACTTTTCTCTGAGGGTTAATAAATGCATGAAAGCTATCGATCTCATTGAAGTCATCATCGACTTCAATCGCGCAGACTTCGACAATTCGATCCGTAGCCCGACTCATACCGGTGGTTTCGGTATCGAGGAAGATTCTTCGTTTGCGGTTGGCTCTTCCGGTGTTTTCAAAATCCATGCGGAATTGGCCTTCTTTATATTGATCCATACGTATTTCTTTGGTTCTTATTATTTTGTGAGTTCTTCAATTAATCCGCAGCGGCCGTGATCATGGTCTTCGCCATGGCAGCGGCTATGGAGGCTGTTTAGCTGATCGCGAAGATGATTCAAATCCTCGATCTTTTGATCGATCGCTTTCAGATGTTCCTCCACGATGGTGTGTGCCCGAATGAGCTCGCCCTTCTCGCTGTTTTCAACCACATCTGCCAGCGTCCTAATCTCATTTAAAGAGAGATCCAAAGATCGGCAGTGTCGAATAAAGAGCAAACGGGAAAGATGGGCAGGGCCGTAAACACGATAATTCGACTCCGTTCTGGGAGGACGGGGAATGAGATCATGGTTTTCGTAGAAACGAATGGATTCCACTGTACAGCCTGCTTTCTTTGCTAATTCACTTATCCGCATAAACACCTATAAAAAATCGCTTGACCTTGAAGTTACTTCAGGGTTTTTAATGTCGGTATATTAACAAAACGAGTATGAAAAATCATGTCGTTAACAAACACTGACAACAAAACGGCTTCCCCTTCAGATGGAGAAAAAAAGGCTGTTTCTCAAGCGAGTGAAAAGTCAACTCCTCATGAACATGAACACGGATGCTGCTGCTATCATCATGAAGCTGACCACGCTGAAAAATCCTGCGGCTGTGGTCATCATCATGGCGCGGAACATTGCGGCTGCAAGCATGAGGATCACGATGAAGAACACCACTGCTGCGGTCACGATCATGAAGAAAAGCATGAAATGTGCTGTCATGACCACGGTGAGGAAGGCCATGACCACTGCTGTGAACATGGTCACACCCATGAAGAAGGGCATCATCATGACCATGATAGCTGCTGTTGCGGTCATGATCATGAACATGTCGAAAACAGTATGGACACCGATTGGGATGTTTCCGGCGTTGATCCTTCTCAATACCGTCTGCTCTTCTCTACCCTCGGTGCGATTGCAGGTGTTAAGGACGTCGGTTTAAATCCGGACGGCTTGAAGATTATTCATACACCGGAGGCTCTTCCGGCGATCAAGCAGGCTTTTGACGCGAATAATCTGAAACTTAAGATGCGCACTAACGAAGGCAAAGAGACGACTCAGATTCGAATCCAACAGATGGACTGCCCGACTGAGGAAGGTCTGATTCGCAAAAAACTTAACGGCATGAAAGGCGTGAGCGGCCTGCAGTTCAATTTAATGAATCGGGTTCTTACGGTTTCTTACCCGAAAGGAATGCTTCCGGAGATTGTTGCTGCAATCAAATCTCTCGATTACACCCCGGAAGTTCTTGAGGCCCATGAAAAGCCGAAACTCTCCGAATTCAAACCGACCAAGATTGCCTGGTGGAAATACATTCTCGGTATTGTGATTGCAGCGGGTTCCGAAGCCTGTGAGTACCTCAGCATGCCCGAATGGCTTTCCATTGCGCTTGCAGTCGCTGCCATTGCGCTAGTCGGCTTGGGAACTTACAAGAAAGGATTCATCGCGGTCCGCAACCTGAATTTCAACATGAATGCCTTGATGGCAGTTGCGGTTACCGGCGCTGTTTTGATCGGATCTTGGCCTGAAGCTGCAATGGTCATGGTTCTGTTTGAACTCTCGGAAGCGATTGAACAGCTTTCTTTGGACCGCGCTCGCGGCGCGATTCGCAGCCTTCTCTCTCTGGCCCCTCAAACAGCCCGAGTAGAGAGAGACGGAACGTTTGTTGAAGTTCCTGCCAAAGACATCAAAATCGGCGAGGTCGTACGTGTGGTTCCGGGAGAACGCCTGCCCGTGGACGGTGTCGTGCTTTCCGGTCAGACTTCGATTGACCAGTCTCCGATTACCGGCGAGTCCATGCCGGTTGAAAAGAAACCGGAAGACAAAGTCTTCGCAGGCACTATTAATAAGAACGGAACGATTACTTATCGTGCAGAGTCCGACATTGATAATTCGATGCCCGCTCGAATCATTTCCGCGATTGAATCGGCTCAAAGCTCCCGCGCTCCGACACAGCGTTTTGTGGACAGTTTCGCTAAGGTCTATACGCCGACAGTATTTCTTATTGCTGTTCTGACTGCGGTGATTCCTCCTCTGTTCGTGGGCGGAGATTGGTTGGACTGGCTTTATAAAGGCCTGACACTTCTGGTGATTGCCTGCCCTTGCGCTCTGGTGATTTCTACTCCGGTAACGATCGTCTCGGGTTTGGCAACCGCTGCTCGCCGCGGAATTTTGATTAAGGGCGGTGTCTATCTAGAAAAAGGCAGAAGCCTGCAGAGTATTGCCTTTGATAAAACCGGTACTTTGACGAAAGGCAAACCTGCTGTCATCACGTTCGAAAATGCCGGTGCCGGTCTGACCGATGAGGAAATCCTTGATCTCGCAACTGCTTTGGCTGTTCGTAATGACCATCCGGTTAGTAAAGCCGTCTCCGATTATTCTGCTCAGCAGAAACCGACTGCACAAAAAGAAGTCCATGGCTTCTATGCTGCTCCCGGTCAGGGTGTTATCGGTGAAATCGACGGAACCGAATACTATCTCGGCAACATCAAGGGCCTTGATAAGTTTTATCTGAACGGTCCAGCCGTTCGCGCCAAAGTGTCTGAACTGGCGGATCACGGCTACACGCCTTTGATCTTTGCTTCTGCTAAGAAAGTTCTGGCTTATTTCGGCGTTGCCGACAGCATCAAGGAAAATGCGCCTGAAGTTATCGGTCAGCTGAAAGGTCTGGGCGTTAAGACCATTATGCTTACCGGCGATAATGAAAAGGCTGCCCGCCAGATCGCCGAGAAAGTCGGCGTGGATAGAGCGAAAGGCAATCTCCTTCCTGAAGATAAGCAGTCTTTAGTGGACAGCATTGCTAAGCGTGAAGTGATCGGTATGGTCGGGGACGGCATCAATGACGCTCCTGCTCTTGCTCGTGCCGACATCGGTTTTGCCATGGGCGCTGCCGGTACCGATACTGCGATTGAAACTGCTGACGTCGCCCTGATGGATGATGACCTCCGCAAGCTGCCCGAATTCATCAAACTCTCGAAGAAGACTTTCCGGCTGCTGGTTGAAAACATTGTGATTGCTCTTTCGATCAAGCTTATCTTCTTTGTTCTGACGCTTGCCGGCATCGGAACCATGTGGATGGCGGTATTTGCGGATACTGGTACCTGTCTCATTGTTGTGGCGAACGGATTAAGAATGCTTCGCTGGAGAGGCTAAGCCAACTAGCCAAAATCAATAACAACAGTCGTCTTTCTGAAATATTGCAGTATTACCTAGCAGAGGCCGGTCTCTGAACTAAAGTCGGCCTCTTTTTAGGTATCGGTTTTTTCTTCGTCTTCGTAATCATGTTCCTTTTCCGGCTCTGCGTCAGGAACAGGAGCACAGAGGGTAATGAAGACTTTACTCGTCTATGCCAAGAATTACGGCAAGTTTCCCAAGAATTTCATCCATAATATATTGTGGGGCTGTTTCTATGAATCTTGCGTTGCGTTCCACAGGAATTATACAGATAGGAAACAATATATTTTTCGAGAAAAAACTGCGCACCAAGCAGAAGCCGCTCCTTCAGCAGTGATTCAAGCAGTTAGTAAGCAAAGCGCTCTGAATGGGTTATTAGTCGTGATCCGTTGAAACACTTAAGTACATGGACCAAGAATTTGCGTCTAAAACGAAACAATTTTGTCTGCTTTTGCAAGATTATCCTGTTGTTTTCATTTACTTTCTCTAGGAGAATCTATGAGAATCGTTAAGCTCAGCGCGGCTATTCTTGCTGCGTTATTCCTCTCCGCCACAGCGGCCGCAGCTACCATTACTCAAGAAGGTTCCGGTATCGGTAAAGACGGTGAAATCAAAGTTGTTTTTGAAGACGGCAAAATTAAGAACGTCGATATTCTTAAACAACAGGAAAATCCGGTCTTGTCTCAGAAGGTCTTCACCGATCTGAAAGACGAAATCGTTAAGACTGACTCCACAGAGCTTGATGTCATTGCCGGTGCAATCTACTCTTCTCTCGGCCGTATTGCCAGTCAGCAGGCTGCACAAGTTGCTCAGGCTGCTAAGTAATAAAACTTGAGGCCGGCATTTCTGCCGACCCCCGGTATTACAAGCGATCTTCGGGTCGCTTTTTTATTGGATCTCGCCGATTCTGGCCATTCTGATCTGGTTGCGAATCCAGGAAGAACCGCCCAAGACTTTAAGCTTTTCCTTATCTTCTTCTGTCAGCATGATCGTTGTGCGAATCAGAGGTTTGTCGTCTAAGCTCGGACGGCCTCTTTTAGCCAGAGCCCACTGAAGATCTAGGGTGCTTTCCAAGTCGCCCTTGTTCTCATTTTCTTTGTTGAGGAAAGAAGCAAGCTTGAGAATGTCCGGCTGCAGAGAAGCCAAGGCGTCCTTGAAGTTTTCTCTTTCTTTCGTTGTGAAAGATTCGCAGTCGATCGGATAAACCTCTTTTTCCGTCACTTTGGCAGAGCCGAAGCAGCCGGCTTTGCTGAAAAAGTAAGTGTAGTAAGCGCGGTCATCACCGATGAAGTCGCTGTCATTGCGGCGAAGTTCGACACGGACATCAACACTGTTCTTCTTTACTGTAATCGTCATGTTCTTTCTCCTGACAATCAATTGAATTTCAATATGCACATAATAATATTGTCCATATAAAAATAAAATAGATATGTGCTTAATAAATGAAACGAAATGTAAATTCAATCTAATTTTTTCTTTGATAAATGAAACATGGAAGTCCCGTGTCAGGACTATCAAGCGTTTAGAAAAACTTTCACACGCAATACTCTTTGTTTTAGAAGGATTTTTTCTTCAGCTCCACTAAAATTACGCCTTCAAATGAGGTAAGAAGAGAAATGAAAGGTCAGTTATTAGCAGCAGCTCCGATGGAAGGATTAACGACGGCAGTGTTCCGTCGTTTGCACCATCAGTATTTCGGCGGGACTGACCTTTATTACATTCCTTTCATCACGCCCACTGTCGAACCGAAGTTCACGGATCGACATCTGAAGGAACTTTCACCTGAAGTAAATGCCGGTATTCCGGTGGTTCCACAGCTTTTGAGCAACCGTTCCGCCGATTTCATCTGGGCTGCAAAAGCCCTTCAGGATTTGGGCTATAAAGAAGTCAATTTAAATCTCGGCTGCCCTTCCGGTACGGTCGTGGCCAAAGGAAAAGGTTCCGGCTTTTTAAGAGATCTTTACGCATTGGAACGTTTCCTGGATGAAATTTTCAGCGCCGGCATCGACATTCCTATTTCCGTTAAGACAAGATTGGGATGGGCGAATACGGAAGAGTTCGGAGACATCCTCAACTTATATAAGAAGTATCCCCTTTCTCTTTTGATTGTCCATATGCGTTTGAAGACAGATCAATACAAAGGAGAGGTCAGAAAAGAGGCGCTCCTTGAGCATCTTGATGAGATTCCATTTCCGCTGGGTGTAAACGGCGACATGATTACGACGGCCGACATGACAGATTTCTCTAAGACTTTCCGTGATCCGAAGATGCTTATGGTCGGTCGTGCGCTGATGGCAGATCCCGCACTCTTCCGTAAATACAAAGGCGGCCCTGCAGCCAGCCTTGAAGAGATTAAAAATTTCACAACCGCCCTTTTCGATGCTTACACGGAAGCCTTCCAGAACCGCCGGAATGCAATGATGCGCATGAAAGAGTTTTGGTTCTTCCAGGCTAATCTTTTTGAAGAAAATTCGAAGGCATTTAAAAATATCTTTAAGAGTAAGACAGAAGAAGACTTTTTGGCCGCCATTGAAGAAATTGAAGCGGGTCGTCTTTTGACGGACGCCCGCTTCGGTTGGAAAAAGCCATTGTAACCGACTCTAAGAACTTGTTACGCCGGTCGCTTCGAGGATTTTTGTCGGATATAGAAAGCCATCAGATTCAAAGCGAATACGGTCATGAGAAGAACCAAAGCCGTTGCACACTGAATCGGTACCGCTTTATCCGGATTCATGCCTGTCGTTGCTAACACGTAGATATGGTATGGCAGTGACATGACGGCGGCGAACGGAGAATTCGGCAAATTAGTCGTCGAGACGACGGCTGCTGTAAACATGATGGCGCTCGTTTCTCCGGCTGCTCTGGCCAATCCCAAGATGGCGCCGGTCAAAATTCCCGGAAGCGCAGCCGGAAGTACCGTCCGTAAAACGGTCTGGGTTTTGCTCGCTCCTAAGGCAAGGGAGGATTCTCTCCAGCTGTTCGGTATTTGAGAAAGTGTTTCACGAACGGTATTGATAACGATCGGAAGCGTAAGAACACCCAACGTCAATATTCCGGCAATGGCGCTGACTCCTAAGCCGCAGACGGTGACAAAGAAGGCTAAGCCGAATAATCCGAAGACAATGGAAGGGACACCGGCAAGATTAGCAACGGCCAAAGTGATAAGTTTTTTAAGCGGACCTTCTTTTGCATATTCATTGAGCCAGACAGCGCAAGCGATTCCCAGGGGCAGCGCAACGGCCATGGCACCGACGGACAGAATCGCAGTGCCGATGATGCAAGGCAGGATGCCGCCCTCTTCCATCATTTTTTCAGGAAACGTTGACAGGAAAGAGGGAGAAAGTGTTCCGGCTCCGTGATAAGCAATGTAGCCGAGTGAAGAAAGAAATAATGCGACCATAATCCAGGCGCCGGACTTAATCATAAAAAGACCCGCATACTCTTTGTATGTTCTGCGGTTTCTTAGAGTTATTGATAGATTCATTGAAGTTCCCGAATTAACTAGAGGCTTTCAGTTTGTATTTTTGCGAAACCAAGAAGGCAGCCAGATTGCAGAGGAAGGTAAAGAAAAACAATACGATGCCAATGGCGAACAAGGCGTGGTAATGGCTGCTCCCGAAAGGAGATTCAGCCATCTCAGCAACGATGGAAGCCGGCATGGGCCTGACCGGATCAAAAAGGCTTTCCGGGATGAGTGCCGCACCGCCTGCAACCATAAGTACGACCATGGTCTCGCCGATGACGCGGCTTAAACCCAGCATCACTCCGGTTGCAATTCCGGAAAAAGCTGCCGGGATCGTGACAGTTGTTAGCGTTTCCCAATGTGTGGCGCCGAGTGCTAAAGAAGATTCTTTGAGACTTCTCGGAACAGAGCGAAGAGCGTCTTCAGAAATGGTGCAGATCGTCGGAACCGCCATGAGAGCCAGCAGGATGGCCGCGTTCAATATATTCAGTCCCGTAGGGGCTCCGAAGTAATCCTGAAGAAAAGGTGCAAGCACTGTCATCCCGACAAAGCCGATAACTACGGAAGGCATGGCTGCCAACAGCTCAATAAAAGGTTTAAAGATTGAACGCAGCCGTGACGAGGCAATTTCAGACAAGAAAATGGCGCAGAGGATTCCCAGAGGAATGGCCAACACGGCAGCAAGCAGCGTTACCGAAACCGATCCGATGATTAAAGGAAATATACCGAATGACGGAGGATCTTCCGTCGGATACCAGTCGTGACCGGTTAGAAAATGTTTGAGCGATATCGTATCGAGGACGGGCATGCCCTCTTTAAATAAGAACCAGACGATTCCGGCGAGGCCGGCAAGTGTTAGGAGAGCTAAGAAAAGAAGAGATTTTTCAAAAATGAAATCCTTGATGGTTCGCTTCACTAGAAGACTCCGAGATTCCAATCACTTATGCGGCTCCGGCTATTCAATGCCGGTCACAGCAAAAAGGATGGAAATGGTTGGAAAGCTTACTTCGATCTTCAAGCTTTCTGTCGGAATAGATAAGAAATTATTGTTTTGCGGGCGGAACGAAACCGGCTTCTTTGATGAGACCTCGACCTTCTTCAGATAAACAGAAGTCGGTTACTTTTTTAACAGCGCCTTGGGGCTGTCGGTTCGTATAGAGATATAGATCTCGTGAGAGCGGCCATTTGCCTTCTTTAGCAGTCAAAGGCGTTGCTTTAATTCCGTTGATTTCTACAGCCTTGATGATCGGAGCCACGTAACCGAGGCCGACATATCCGATGGCATTTGGGTTCTTAGAGACGGTTTGAACAACCGTTCCGTTGGAATTCTGAAGAAGCGCCCTCGGACTGACGCGCTGATTCTTCATCACTAGCGATTCCCAAGATTCAAAGGTCCCAGAGGAAGAATCTCTGGAAACAAGAACAATCGGAGCATCGGGACCGCCTACCTCTTTCCAGTTTTTGATTTCGCCTTTATAAATTTTTCTGAGATCATCCAATGAAAGACCATTCAAAGTATTTTTAGGATTCACGATTGGTACGATCGCATCAACGGCGACTGGGATTTCGAAAGGTTTAACGCCCTTTTCTTCAGCTGCCTTAACCTCCTTGCCTTTGATTTTTCTCGAGCTCATGGCAATTTGTGTGAGTTTCTCGTTCAGGGCTTTAATGCCGCTGCCGGAACCGCCTCCGGAAAGTTCGATGACAACAGAAGGATCTTTTTGCATGAGATGCTCAGAGATTTTTTGCATGACCGGCAAAACGGTTGTTGAACCGGAAACCGTCACATTTTCTTTTGCCATGGAAGAAGCGGAAACAGTCATGGCAGATAAAGCAAGTAAGGAAATTAAATAATTTTTTCTCATAAATTCTCCTATGTTTTATTAACAAATTTTGCGTTCCAAGAAAGATTTTTTTCCTCAAGGAACACGGCGAATACTAGAAGTAAAAAATGACAAGAAAATTACATTTCCGTGAAAGTTTTATGACAATAAATCAACGAGTAAGTTGTCATCAAATTGACATATTCCTGACATTCAACTGTCATAAAGGCCAAATACAATTTTCGCGAATTTGAAAATGAATCAGGAATGTTGAAAAAGTAAATATGAAAGTAAATAATGAATTTACGAAATTGATCGCTTCTAATTTGAATTTCTTTTACGGTTCAAAACAAGTATTAAAAAATATTTCTCTCTCTTTCAACAAAAAAGAAATCACGGCCTTAATCGGACCCTCAGGCTGCGGGAAAAGTACTTTTCTGAGAACATTGAATCGCATGAACGATTTAATTGAAGGTGCGCGTCTTGAAGGCTCCATCAAATTCGGAGATGAAGAAATCAACCATCAGCACTGTGATGTCGTTGAGTTAAGGCGCAGGATCGGCATGGTTTTCCAGAGGCCGACGCCTTTTGCCAAAAGTATTTTTGAAAATGTCGTCTATGGTCTGAAAGTATCTGGCGTTAGAAACAAATCGATTTTAATGGATAAGGCTGAAGAAAGTCTTCGAAGAGCGGCTTTATGGGACGAAGTCAAGGATCGCCTCAAGGACTCTGCCCTTTCCCTTTCCGGCGGTCAGCAGCAACGATTGTGTATTGCAAGGGCTTTGGCAGTAGAGCCGGAAGTGTTGCTTATGGATGAACCTGCCAGCGCGTTGGATCCTATTGCGACAGAAAAACTCGAACAAGGCATGGAAGAACTCAAGAAGGATCTTTGCATCATCATCGTGACCCATAACATGCAGCAAGCGATGCGAATTTCGGACAACACCGCCTTCTTTTACATGGGCGAGTTAATTGAGCACGGCCCGACAAAACAAATCTTTTCTAACGCCACAAAAGTAAAAACGCGTCAATACGTTAGTGGAAGCTTCGGCTAGTGAAAATTAAGAAAAAACCGCGGACGTCAGCCGCGGTTGAGTCGTAATTTAGAAATTAGATTTCTTTCAAGGCCTTCTGGACAAACTCGTCGAAGGCTTCAACTTTTTTCGGTTCAACCAATGTATCCAGGATTTCGCCCTTGCGAATCAAAAGCAAGGTCGGGATATGGCGGACGCGGAACTTAGTGTTGAGCCCTGCTTCAGTATCGAAATCGCAATGAGCAAACTGAATTTTGTCGTGGTACTTCTGTGCATATTCCATGAACATCGGTTCGATTCGTTTACAGTCAATGCACCAAGGTGCGCCGATTGCTAAGAGAACCGGCTTGTCGCATTTCACGACAGTATCTTCGTAATTTGCTTCTGTGACATGGAGAACGATTTCATCAGCCATTGCGTTACCTCTTCAATCTAGAAAATAGTGAGTAAAAATTTAATTAACAGCGTATTGGAGATCGCCAAGAGAATCAAGCCCACGACACAGACGACCAGGAAGCCGTCGGTGTTAGGGCCGTACTTTTCACAAAGGCTCTGCATGTTGCTGAGTCCGTTGGCGGCCATCCCCATAGAGAAAGCCAATCCTCCGACAGCAATGAGCATCCCTCGGAAGTCTTTCCCCAAAAGATTGAAATAGATAAAACGTGCAAATAAAAAATTAACGATGAGCTCGAGGAAAAATACAGCGATGATCGGTGCCGAAAGATCAAAAATTAAGTCCAACTGCAGCGCGCATGTCGAAACCAAAATGAAAAGAATCAAAAAAATCTTCGTCAAAGTCCTCAGCGCTAATCCGTCCACACTGAACCAGCCCGTCGTGTCTGCAAAATTTCTGGCAATCAGAGCGCAAACCATACAGACCGTATAGTCGGGAATTAAGACATCCGCTAAAAATTTCTGTTTGATGAGGTGGCTGAAAGCCATGCAGACAAAGCAGATGGCAATGATCTTGATGCACTCAACAGTATGCGTTTGATAAAAAGGTTTATTGCTTCGTTCGATAGATCGAATGAGTCGGGCATTGTCGAATTCACTGCGGCTAGGGTTCTTGAGTGAGTATTTCTTGATGAGATACTCGCCCATCGGGGCACTAACCATCATGGAGCAAACCATTCCCAGTGTCGCTACACCCATTGCGGCTTGAGCGGCGCCTGAGAATTTATCCAGATGCTCAACTGCCGGGATGAAATTGGTGAGCGTCTCAGTTCCTCCCATCATGGAGAGGGTTCCCATAAGGAGTCCGAGGTGCTGATGCAGCCCTAAAGCCTGAGCTGCGGTCAGTCCGATGAGCGCCTGAAGTACACCGAGTACCATCGCCAGAGACCAAAACATGATTGAAATAACAAAACCTGTTTTGATGAGCTTCCAGCTTCCCATCAAAGCCATCATGGTTAGAAAGAACTGAAAAATCAGGGCATTGAGATCAGGATTTAAGACAATGACAGCAGTCTTGGAAATTTTTAGACATGCAAAAATAATCGCTGCCGGCAATCCGCCGATAAACGGAACGGGAATCGAGAGGTCCTGTAAAAGTTTGATTTCGGATTTGATCCATCGGCCGAGGAAATAGCAGAGGCATGCAATGCCGAGGATAAAAAAATTATCCAAATGAATGTGCAAGATGCCGTCCACTTGAGAGAAATCCATGGGCCCGCCTGTGTTTGAAAATGTCCCGTGCTCGTTACGGAACGAGAAACTATAATCGCCTCTGATCCGAATAGTATATTCTCCACTGAAATCATAAAATCGAACCACGACATGCCGATCGAACTAAAACCCGTCACGCTTAACGAATTACCGCTTCTACAAGAACAACTGCCGAAACTTCAGAACGGAGACTGCAATCTTTCTATCGCATCCGTCATCGGACGCGCTAAGGAATACAACATCAAATGGGGAATTTCTCAGGGCGAATTAGTATTGAACTGGGCCCCTTATCCGGATATTCCGCCGGCTTATGTCATTCCGCTTCGCAGCGAAAACGCTTTAGCTATCATCGAAGACATTGCTTCTGAATGTCAGTGCTGCAAAGAGCCGGTGATTTTATTCGGGCGCTTTACGTATATGACGGAAAGAATTTCCGAACTGATGCGATATCGCAACTTCATTACCGTGTCTTCAAATTCCTGGTGGGATTATGTCTATGAACGTGACAAGATCGAAAACCTGGAAGGCAGAGAACTTCACGGGAAACGCAATTTCAATAAGAGATTTTATAAGGCCTACCCGAACGCTCAATTTGTATCTTTCACGCCTGAGCTGATTGAAAAAGCAAGGGTTTTTCTGAAGAACTGGTATGCCAACTACGGCGAAATGACGAAGAGTCTTGAAGCTGAAAGAGACGCAATCGAGCTTGCCTTTGATCATTTTGAAGAGTTCCGCTTGATTGGCGGCGCTTTAATGGACGGAGACAATATGTACGGCTTCACCTATGGCTCCGACGTCGGTGAAAACATTTTCTCCGTTCATATTGAAAAGGCTGATCGCACTGTTACCGGTGCCTACCCTGCTTTAGCCAGCGCTTTGTGCAAGACTTTGCCTGAACGCTTTACACAGATTAATCGCGAAGAAGACCTCGGTATTCCGGGTCTAAGAAAAGCAAAAGAAGACTGGGCCCCGTCTACGATGATCAGAAAGACACTGCTGAAGCTGCAGCGCGCCATTCCTGAGCCTATCTAATCGTCTCTAACAACGCTGTCGGTTAGGAATAGTTTTCCAATAGCGCGCCGACAGCGTTCCAATCTTTATTAAAAATCAAACTTAAAGGGACCGGAACGGTGGCTTCAGGGTCTTTGGGTTGGTATGACTTTGCGCCGATGGAAGAAAGAGCCTCATGAAGGAGGCCGACCTTCGTCTCAAGCTCCTTACCTCCCAAGGTTTCTCTTTCTTTCTCCAATTCATTGAAAATCAACTGATTGATTTCTGGTGTTTTTGCATCCTTCCTCAAAATGAATGCGGGAATGAGATTGTCGGTCCTCAGAAGATTTTCAAATCCGAAATGCTGAATAGATGAATGGAATCCTTCCATATCTCCGTTCCATTCAGAAAGAGAATCGAAGCCGCCTTTCAGATAACTCATTAAATGCTCGACGGGCTTAGAAATGTCACTTCGATCAGATAAAGAGAAATCGCGAGCCCAGACGACCTCCTCTTCAAAGTCAACTTTGTTGATGATACGAAGAAGAAGATAGTCATCGCCCTTCTTATCAAGAGAAAAATAATCCTGAATCATTTGAGCTCGCCTTTTTTCAATAAAACAGCAAGCCTAAATGTTAGTCGAAGATGGAAGGCAACGGTTCAGCCCATCTGTTTTCTATGTCTAGATCACGAAGAATCCATTCCTCGGCACTGTCTTCGAGCTGAAAGCTACGACTACGACAACCTTTGAACAAAAAGTCGAGGTAGTACTCCATAAACATGAATGCTGCCGTGAAGGTTTCCTCATCGTTTGAGCCTTTGTAAACAGCGGCGATTTCTTCGTGCATTGAGTCGCCAAGGTTTCCGCCGCGTTCGTTTATTATCCTTTTCATTGCCACCAATATGGACCATATTCCAAATAAAACCATCAGAGATGACAGATTCTCCGAACGCCTTTTCGAACTTTTTATCTCCGTAGATAAAAATATTTTTTTGCTGAAGTTGAAATTATTTGTAATTTAGTGCATCATTCTGCCTGTGAGTTTTCACGCCGGTGGGGATATAGCTCAGCTGGGAGAGCGCTGCGTTCGCAATGCAGAGGTCGTGGGTTCGATCCCCATTATCTCCACCATCAACTTCCACTTCAGAATTTCCTAAGAGCATCGCTTATTTAAGCTTGCTTACTTGTTTTTCTTCTGTATCTCCAAAAGCTTTTCTGGCTTTTTTGTCTACTCGAGCCATTAAAAGCCTAATGGCGAGCATGAAAAAAAAACGATCGTCGCAATTCGCGAAGATCGGCCGAAAATTATCGTAAAAGAAGTTACTTGCTTGTTAAATAGACTCGACGAATTTTGATGGCCTCAATAGCGTCCTCACCATTTAAATTCTGGGCCTTTCTGAGGTCTTCAGCGCTCATTCTCTTTTCCAAAGCTTCAAAGGCTTTGACCTCTTCTTCCGGGGCACCTTTTTGAAGTACGCAATCGTTCAAAATTGCATAAGCGGTGACAGGATCGCCTCCGAACCAATTCGGAGTGGCTAACTTCATGGCATAGCTGCAGACATTCGCTTTATTGCCTTTCTGCACGGCTGCTAGAGCCAAGGCCCCGCCGATATCGAAGTTTTTGCGTACGCCGACACCGTTCCAGTATTTCTCAGCGTTTTCTTCCAGCTCTTCCGGCTTAGCCCGAGCGATGTACATATCAAGATACTTTTGGGCGTCTTCATGGTTTTTAACCGCACGAGGTCCGGATAACTCTAATCCGACTAAAGTCAGTAAATCTTCATTAGAAGCGATGGGAGCGGCCTTTTTCATCCAGTAAACGGCTTTTGCAGGATTCTTGGCAACACCCTCAGCGCCGTAAAGATAAATTCTTCCTGTTTGGAGTTCAGCAGCCGTCAAGCCCATCTCGGCTGCTTTTTCAAAACATTTAAGCGCTTCCGGCACTTCTTTGGCATTCCAATACAGTTCGCCTAGATAGTATGTACCGTTAACACTTCCCTTGTCCGCGGCGGCTTTTGCCCAATATCTGGCCTTTTCAGGATTCTTTGTCAGCCGTAAGCCGTGTCCGAAGGAATAACTAATCGTATAAAGTTCTTGAGGAGAAGCGTTTTGAAGGATGGAATCAATATATTCCTGCCCTGTTTGCTTGGACTGCTCGTTATCTGCTTGAGAAAGCAGACGTTCACCGGTCATCACTCTGGAGAGCGCATGGCCGTTTTCAGCGGCTTTGCGAATCCAGTCATAGCCCAAGTTCTCGTCTTTTTCGACGCCTCTGCCCTCAAGATAGGAAATACCTAGAGCGGCTTGTGCCGGAGCATAGTCAAGTGAAGCGGCTTTTTGAATGAGCTCAAAAGCTTTTTCCTGAGATAGTTCGACACCGGTACCTTTTCTATAAAGAGCCGACAATCGCATCATGGCTTTCGGACTTCCGAGATCGGCTGCCTGCCCATAAAGAACGGCGGCTTTGGAGAGATCAACAGGAACGCCTTCCCCGTACAACTGGACTTCAGCTTGTTCGATTAACTCTTTGATCTTCTTTTGTCGAGCAAGAAGTTGCTCCTCTGACTCTCTTGGTTCTAAAACTGTTTCAGCAGATTTAACTTCTTTTTCGGCGCTTGCTTTCTGGGTTGGCGCCGGATTTGCTGCCTCTGTTTTTTCCTCTGTCTGGACAGCCGGTTCCTCTTTTACGGTTTCGGAGGATTGCGCAGCTGCATAGCCGCTTGAAGCGATGCATATTCCATAGACTAAAGAACACACAAGTCGGTAAACCATTATCGTTGTCTCCTATTTGTGCCGTCATTTTTGCAGAATTTCTCGAGGAGTAACAAAATTATTCCTTCAATCGCAGACACTGAGGTGAAATTTCTTCTAAATACCGCGATTCATCCCAAGGGGCCCAGGATTTCCCGAGATTTCGTCTGCCTATTGATTACTACTTGAGTTTTTGGTGTTTTGTCAGAGTCGAAAAAATTGTCATTTTTGCTTACTAAAATAACCCCTCTCGATAAAATAGCCACATCGAATTAATAAAACGAAAACCGCTCTGTTTGGCAAGAGGTTTTTAGTGGAGATTCCTCATATAAACTCTTTTTTTACATAGAAAAACTACTGTGTTATTACAGGGGTAAATATAAAAACTTATAGACTGAAATGAGATTCTCTTCCTCCTTCCCCAGAATAGGGATTTTTCAACCTAATTCTCTAAGTGGTATGCCTATCATTTGTCAGATTTCCCATTTTGGTAAATTTTTAAAATTACTAAGTAGATGCACGGGCATACGTGATTCTTTTTACTCGATTTTCCTAACTATTATCCCTATTGTGTTATAGGGGTAAAAAGGGGTAACATTAATGTCATAAAAAGATAATTTATTTGAGAAGGCCTTATATGAAAAACGCACGCTGGGTAAGGCTCGCAGATGATCTGACTCGTGGTATCACCAACGGTGATTATCCCCTCGATTCGTATTTGCCAACCGAGATGGAGCTCTGTGAGAAATATAACGTTAGTAGGTATACCGTCCGACTCGCACTTGCAGACCTCACACGCATGGGCCTGATTAAACGGTGGCCAAGACTAGGCTCTAAAGTCGTATCCGTAGGATTTGACGAAACCTATGCCCATACCTACACCTCATTTGCGGATATCGACGGTTTGTCCTCTACACACAAAAGAGTTGTCCAGGGAACTCAGGAATGTGTTGTTGACCACGCACTGGCAAAGAGACTGGAATGCGAGAGGTATCTGCGCTTCCTGCGTTTTTCTAATGTCCGAACCAATCCGACAGACAACGGAAAGCCTGTTGTTTGGACGGCGGTTTATGTGAACGCCGCTTACTCCCGTCTGCCGGATTTGGCTCGGTTAAATCCGTTGGTTCTTCTTTCCACACTGATCGAGAAAGAATACGGAGAAAAGTGTCTTGAAGTCGTCCAGAAGATTTCCGCCGTTCCCCTTCCTGCAGAAGCCGCAATGTATCTGGATGCTCAGGTCGGCTCACCTTGCCTCCGTATTCTCCGCCACTACATGGGTATTAAGCGGAACATCCTCGAAATTTCAGAGTCTTATCATCCCGGCGACCGTTACGCACTGACAATGAATATGCGTGCTAACCGTTGATTACTTAATTGATAGAATGCTTGTGTAAAGCATTCGACTCACGAAAAAAGAGGATTCGAGCTGCCTTACAGGCAGCTCTTCTTCTATATAGATATAGGCTGTTAGGAAAGTGGCAGAAATTTCTTGGAAACGAAAACCCGGACAAAAATTGGCGCCTCTGGCCGAACGCCTTAAGAAATTGAGTTTGGTCAGCGATTGGGATTTTGTCCTTCATTTGCCTCTTCGTTACGAAGATGAGACCTCCATTACGCCGATCGAAGAACTTGAAGTCGGCGTCGACGCCCAGGTTGAAGGTGTTGTCACCAATAACAGCGACAATCGGTTCGGAAATTTTGAAGCTTGGGTCGATGACGAAACCGACATGCTCAAGGTTCGGTTTATTCACTACTACCCTTCTATTCGTGATTTACTGAAAGTCGGGAAACGTGTCCGACTCTACGGAAACCCGCGTGCCGCTTTCGGCGGCGGTCTTGAAATGATTCATCCCAAGGTTCGCGCTCCGAAACCCGAAAGCGACCTTCCTAAAACGCTTTCACCTGTTTATCCCGCCGGCGAAGGTGTGACTCAGCTGTGGCTGAGAAAACGCATTGACCGCGCCTTAATGGACGTGGATATTTCTGACCTCTTGACCGAAGAAGAGCGTAATGAATTGCACCTTCCGGGACTTTCTGAAGCGATTAATTCTCTGCATCATCCTAAGGCCGGCGCTCCGATTGGTCCTTTGCAGAATCGAACGGATCCGGCTTGGCAGCGGTTGAAATTCGATGAGCTTCTGGCTCAGCAGATTTCGCTGAAGAAATCTCGTGAAATGCGGGATATGAACAAAGGACCGTTGATGCCGCTGCGCAAAGGCGACAACAACTCTTTGACAGCAAAATTTTTCCATTCCCTGCCCTTTAAGCTGACAAAGGCCCAGATTCGAGTCTGGAAAGATATTTACGAATCTCTCGGCAGCGAACGCCCCATGAACCGATTGGTTCAGGGAGATGTCGGAAGCGGTAAAACCGTCGTTGCGGCGCTTGCCGCCTGCCAGGCGATTGATGCAGGCTACCAGGCGGCGCTTATGGCGCCGACGGAAATTTTGGCTGAACAGCACTTTAAAAAGATTATTTCCTGGCTGGAACCTTTCGGCGTCCGTGTCGTTTGGCTCTCCGGAAAACAGAAGGCCAAAGAAAAGCGTGAAGCCTTGGCGGCAATCGAAGACGGTGCCGAACTGGTGGTCGGAACTCATGCAATCATTCAGTCGGACGTTAAATTCAAGGCTTTGGGGCTCGCCATCGTCGATGAGCAGCACCGTTTCGGCGTGGATCAGAGATTAGCCATTCGTGCACAGCAAAACGGTATGATGCCGCATCTTCTCATGCTGTCGGCCACGCCTATTCCCCGAACCTTGGCCATGAGTTATCTAGCCGATATCGACGTCTCCGTCATCGATGAACTGCCTCCAGGAAGACAAGAGATCTCAACAAAATTAGTTTCCATGAGCCGCAAAGGCGATTTGGTCGAATGGATCGGCAAGTCTTTAGCCGCCGGCCTGCAGGCCTATTGGGTCTGCCCTCTGATCGAAGAAAGCGAAAAAGTAGACCTTACCGCTGCCACTGAAACATGTGAAGAGATTAAACAAATCCTCCCTCAGTTCAAGATTGAGCTTCTGCACGGCAAGATGACGCCGGAAGATAAAAACGCTGTCATGGATCGGTTTGTTAAGGGAGAAACAAAGCTTTTAGTTTCTACAACAGTGATTGAAGTGGGCGTAGACGTTCCGAACGCATCCATTATGGTTATTGAACACGCAGAACGCTTCGGGCTTGCCCAGCTCCATCAGCTCAGAGGACGCGTCGGCCGAGGATCGATCAAGAGTTATTGCTTTGCGATTTTCGGAGACCAGCTTTCAAAGATCGGCAAGGAACGTCTCCAGGTATTCAACGACACGACAGACGGCTTTGAAATTTCCAGAAGAGACTTGGAGTTGAGAGGGCCTGGTGAGTTTTTAGGCGCTCGTCAGAGCGGAGCTGCCCTGCTTCGTTTTGCTGATTTTGAAACCGACGGCTTCCTCGTTGAGAAAGCCATGGCGATGGCGGATAAGTGGATCCGAGAAAAAGATCCGCGGGCAGAAAAGCATGCTGCCCGCTGGTATCAGTCTAAAGAAAAGTATTTGGAAGCTTAGAAAGTGAGGCCTTCTTTGAAGGCCTCAGCATCAATTATTTCTCCGCTGCTTCTACGCTTTCGTGGAAAGCGTCGCCGAGTTCAACGGCACGTTTCTTGCAGGCGTCCATCGCATCCTGCATCATTTCCATAAAGTGACGGTCATTCATGACCTTGAGCGCTTCATAAGTTGTGCCGCCTTTGCTCGTTACCTTTTCACGAAGGACAGACGGCGACTCGCCGCTGCGTTTGGCGAGTTCGGCTGACCCGAGAACGGTTGCAATGGCCATTCTCTTTGCTTGGACGTCATTGAATCCGTAACGAAGTCCGGCTTCTGTCAGCGCTTCAATAAATCTGAATACATAAGCAGGGCCGGAACCGCTGATGGCTGTTACTCCGTCCAGTTCTTCTTCTTTCGTACACCAAATCAAATCGCCGCAGGCCGCAAAAACTTTGACAATAAAGCGATGGTCGGGTTCTGCTTCGGGTGTGGAATAAAGTCCGCAGACGCCGAGACCGATTTTCATCGGAGTATTCGGCATGGTGCGGCAAATGCAGTTGTGACCGATCATTGCCTCAAGGTCTTTGACTCGAACGCCGGCCGCAATAGAAATTACGAGTGCGTCTTCGATCCATTCTTTGCTGGCTTTGATGGCTTCAGCAAGCTGCTGCGGCTTGACTGCAAGAACAACGGCATCGATCTCAGAAAGCCACGAACCGGGTTCCTTATGAGCATGGACACCGTATTCGGAAGAAAGACGCTCCAATTTCTCTTCATTGTGATCAATGACGTGAATATCATCGCCCTTCCAGTCACTTGAGACCATCTTAGAAATGATGGCCTCTCCCATGTTTCCGCCGCCGATGAAAGCGATTGTTTTTCTATTCATTTTTACTCCTTTTTGGTGTAGTCACGAGGTCCGAAAATTGCCGAGCCGACTCTTACCATGGTACTCCCGCATTCCACAGCTTCTGCCATATCCGAGCTCATGCCCATCGAGAGCGTGTCGATATCAAAATTCAGCTCATCTCTTAAATGCAGGAAGATGGCATACATTTCTTTTAGAGGAGCCTTTTTGCCCTCTTCAGTATTCGAGGGCGCCGGAATTGCCATGATGCCTCGAAGCTTTAAGTTCGGAAGCAATGTGATAGCTTGAGCCAGGGCCGGGACGTCGGCTGGCTGGCAGCCGCTTTTGCTCTCTTCGTCAGAGATGTGAACTTCGATTAACACATTTAAGGGAGGCATATCTGCGGGTCTTTGCTCAGAAAGCCGCTGTGCGATTTTTAAGCGGTCTACCGTCTGAACCCAATCGAAATGTTCAGCTACAGGGCGGGTTTTGTTGGACTGAAGATGCCCGATAAAGTGCCAGGTAATCTCCAAGTCAGGATGCTGCTTTTTAAAGTATTCGATTTTTTCGCACCCTTCCTGAACATAGTTCTCCCCGAAGGCCCTCATGCCGCACTTCACTGCTTCCTCCAAAGCATTAATTCCGAAGGTTTTTGAAACCGGAAGTAAAAAGACGCTTCCCGGCTCTCTGCCGAAGCGCATTTCGTCGTCTGCAAGTGATTGTTTTACCCTTTTGTACCGTTCTTCCAAACCGGGCTTGAGTATCGACATTGAGCTCCTCCTATATTGAATCGTCAGTGAATAGTAGAACGATTTATAGGAAAAAAACTAAGGTCAGGCACGGAATGGTAACGTGTCAGGGTGATTATCTTGAAAAAAATATTATTTAATTAGTTATTAACAACAATAATCTTTTTTTACCCTAAATGGTATCATTACTCATAGCTCAGAGAACATGGATAATAAAATAGTTATTCAAGTTTGATGAGCACTACAAACCACCACATTGATAATCAGCATACCGGAGCATTTAGTTATGCCAAAGACAATCAAGACAGCAAGAGGCCTGGCTCGTTTTGCGAAGGCCCCGTACGCATCCCGCCGCAAATCTCTTCCCAGACACTCCTTCGAAACTCGTCAGAAAGCATTGGCGATTTTCCAGGCCGGCGGAAGCTACAAAAATTGTGCAAAAACTCTCAATATTCCCGTATACACAGCTCGTGACTGGCATCGCAGCTTCCTGATCGGGACCTTCCGTGCAGAACATGGCGCTCGCCAGCAGTCCTACACACCTGAACAGAAAGCCGAAGTGCTTCGTCTGCGTAAGGAAGAAGGCAAGTCCTACAACGTTATTTCTCAGTTAACGAAAGTTAACCGCGCAACAGTTCTGCAGTGGATTCATAAGGATATCGCTCAGCAGCAGGCAGCAGAAGCTGCTGCACAGCAGGCTCCCGCAAACGACTCTGAAATGACTGAAACCGGTCCGGTCGGCGCAGTTGCCGAAATGACCACATCCGGTCCCACAGCCTAATTGATTATCTAAGAATATTCGCGGATAAATAAGCGAAAAGCAGCGCCGACAGCGGCACCGAAAAGTCTCTCCTTTCCGGTTTCCACTTCGGCGCTAGTCTTGTTTCTAGTCTTTCCTTTTGATAAGCATGAGTTCTCTGGTTTTGGGACCGCTCCCCAAAGAAGTTCTATTGCATTCCTGTTGCGCACCCTGCTCTGCCGCCATCTTAGAGTGGCTCCAGCAGAATGGCGTGCGTCCGACGATCTTTTTCTATAATCCGAATATTTATCCGGTGAAAGAATATTTGATTCGTAAAAACGAACTGGATCGATTCGCTCAATCATTAGGAATTCGGGTTATTGACGGCGACTACCGACACGACCTTTGGAGACTTGCCGTCATCGGATTGGAAAAAGAACCGGAAAGAGGACGCCGCTGCCTCGCTTGCTTCAAGCACCGCCTTCTCGTGACGGCTGAATGCGCGAAGCGCGAAGGGATTGAACTCTACACAACTACCTTGGCCGGATCACGCTGGAAGAGCGCCGAACAAATTCGAGAAGCGGCAGCTCACGCTAAATCTTTAATTCCTGAAAGCACCTATTGGGACGTGAACTGGAAAAAAGGCGGTCTGCAGGAACGACGCGGTATTTTGCTCAAAGAAAACGGCTTCTACAATCAGCGGTACTGCGGCTGCGAGTTTTCAATGGGGCATTTGACAGAAGAGCAAAGAATAGAAATTTTGAAGGGATAGTAAAAATCAGATTTTTCTCTTGCAAAACATGGAACTTTTGTCGATGACTCAATGATTTTTCATCTCCGGGAAATATTCTCTGCATCCTATTTTTCAAGTATTTTCTTCAGGATATGCTTAAAAAGCATAAAAGACCGAACGTAAAGTATTTGATTTTTTGTCGACACGGTTTGGATAATCTCGAAAGGTTATCTTTACCGGGAGAGTAATCTATGAGAGTTTTTGTTATTAATGCTGGAGTAAAGCGGCCGGACGGCTCGGGCGGATGGCTTAATGCCGAAATGACTCGCATGGCAAAAGAGGCATTCGAGTGCAGAAAGATAGAAAGCATCATTACGGATCTCAATGAGAAATGGGACCTGGAAAAAGAAGTCGAAAAAGTTCTCGGTTCCGATTTGCTGCTGGTTCAGACACCTATATGGGCCATGTCCACGCCTTGGCAGTATACGAAATGGCAAGACATTGTCCTTACCGATCCGCGTGTCTGCGGTACAGATGGGCGGACACGAAAGGATCCAAACAAGCTTTACGGTACGGGCGGTTTTCTTACGAAAAAGCGTTATTGGATAAGTACAACATGGAACGCTCCCGAGGACGCCGTGTGCGAACCAGGACAATTCTTTGATGCTCGTGGACTTGAAGGTGTATTAATGCCTTTGCACAAACAGTTTCAGTATATGGGTATCAAACCTTTGGCACCGAGTTTTGCTATTTTTGACGTTTACAAAAATCCCACAGTTGAGTCTGATTTGCTCCGGTGGAAATCAACTCTTGAGGTGGTGACAGGCAAGCTGTTGATAGGTCAAACTCAATGAGAAGACCAATAAATTCGTAACTATCCGTCTCTGTAAACCTAGATCTTTAGATTGAGGGCCTTAGGTTGAATGGCGTCTCTAATTGAATGTTTTTTGAAAAGTTCTTCCACAATTCTGCAAGAAACAGCAGAGATACAAAAAGCGCAGCAGCTCAATTCAAGTGCCCTGCGCTTTTCAACTCTCTAGGAAGATGCTTTCAGATTACTTCTTCAGATATTTGCCGAAGAATTCCTGAAGTTTGGCAGCTTCTTCATTGACGTACTTAGGAACCCAGTATGTTTCAATGTGCTGAGCGCCTTTAACCAGATAAATTTCTTTATCTTTTGTACCGGTTGCCTTCTTGATGGCGTCATCAGTCATGTAGCGGGTGTCAGAAACATCGCCGGCAATCATGAGAAGCGGCTGATGGATCATGGTCATATGGTCATCGACGTCCCAGTTCATCAGATCCATCAGGCTGCTCTGCGTGTAGAGGAAGGTGGAATTGGGATGAGCATGAGTACGGAAATAATAGAAGAAGCCGTCTCTGTAAAGTGCGAACGGAAGCTTCTTGGCCTGTTCGTCAGTGATGTTCATAGCGCCGACTAAGCGAACATCACCTTCTTTTTCAAAGGTTCTGGCTTCGGCAGCCTGTGCAAGTCTCTGCTGGATCGTGTCCATCTGAGAATCTTGGAAGCCGTTTCTGCGAACGCGGCCGCTGTTGAACATAGAAATAGTGGCAACAGCTTTGATGCGGGGATCTTTCTGTGCAGCGCCGAGCGTGTATCCGCCTCCGCCACAGATGCCTAATGCACCGATTTCATTTGCATTCACACCCGGATAGGTTCTGATGTAATCAACCATACCGTTGATGTCTTCAATACGGTTGGCAGGTTTGTCGGTGTGTCTCGGTTCACCGCCGCTGGCGCCCTGGTAACGAGCATCAGCCGCAACGGTGATGTAACCCATGCCTGCAAGTTTTTCAGCAAAAAGACCGGCAACCTGTTCTTTCACGCCGCCGTTCGGGTGAGCAACAACGATGGCCGGATAGGATTTCTTCGGATCGTAACCAGAAGGAGTGTAGACGTTTGCGGCAACGCGAATTCCGTCAACAGTATAGGAAACAGGATGAATATTTACTTTACCGACAACATTTTCTGTAATTGCATTGTCGTATACCAGGCCGTAAGGATTTTTAGAAAAATCTGCGGCGACAGCTGAATAAGTAGTCATAAGAGCTCCGACTAAAGCAGCACAAAGTAGTTTTTTCATGCTTCGCACCTATAAGTTAAAAATGAAAAAATCAATAAATGATCGATGTGTACATACTAGGGATATGTCTAAAGAGCCGATGTCACGCATTTCTAAAAGTTTTGCCTAATTTTGCGTCGCGGCCAGAGAGTCGGAATTTTGATGGTTGTCCGTTATCTTGAAGAAAAATTCTTCTCTGCCGAACATGTTTTTCTGTCAGAACAGTCATTGGAGCTCTGGTAGTTGGAGAGAAGAAAAAACAACAAGAAATTACACAATGAGGTGATCAATTAACGTTTTGAATTATTGATTCTTTTCAAACTTTTCACAGGGAAGCGTTCTGAAATTCATTGGTCACTCATAGGGGCTGATGTAAAATCAGGCAGAATGGGCTCTGTAAGTAATTATTTCAGAGAAATAAAAAACTGATCTCTTCTAATCACGACAAGCCCATAGCACAACCTCATTAAACAAGAGTCACAATTATGAAAGAGTCCGACTTATGCGTCATTGCGGTAGTCTATGGCGTTGCGACCTGGTTTTTGGTCATGACGCTGCAGTTGCCGCCGGCTGCTCAATCCTACCCTCTAATCCTTTTAACTGCGCTTTACCTCTGCAATACGCTCTTCTTAGGTAAACAGTTATATTCTTTCTACCGCCATCGTGTTGTCCTGAATGACTTCAGAAAATTGTTCGCCGGTTTCCTTCCCGGACAGTTTTTCGGCGTCTTGGCAGGCTGCATTATTTATATGGCCTTAGTGAACTATTTGGGTTATTACATCTCCAGCGTTCTGTATCTGCTGCTGGCCCAATTCTTCCTGAAGGTAAAACCGATCCCCGCAATTATCAGCTGCGCCTGCATCATGATTGTGACCTATCTGGTTTTCTCGATGTTCCTGCACGTACCTCTTCCCCTCGGGGTCTGGTTTGAATAAGGAGAAGAAGCCATGTTAGAAACACTCTCTTTAATGGGCATGGGCTTCATCCATGCGATGAATCCTCTTACATTAGTCCTGATGATCGGTGCTACTGCACTGGGTATCACGATCGGCTGTCTGCCCGGTTTGTCCGCTGCGATGGGCGTTGCCCTTCTGCTTCCGGTGACCTTCGGTATGGACCAAGCGACCGGTTTGATCGTCTTAGGCGGTATCTACTGCGGTGCGATCTTCGGCGGCTCGATTTCCGCGATTCTGATTCACACACCGGGTACACCTGCCTCTGCTGCGACCGCCATTGAAGGCTACGAACTGACTAAGAAAGGCATGGCAGCTAAGGCGCTCGCCGTTGCCTGCTTTGCCTCTTTCTGCGGCGGTTTATTAAGCTGTATTTCTCTTTACTTCTTCTCTCCCTTCCTTGCCGAACTGGCAATGAAATTCAAGAGCCCGGAATACTTCTGGCTTTCGATTTTCGGCTTAACCGTGATCGCCGGTGTTTCCTCTAAGTCGCTTCTCAAAGGTTTCATCTCCGGCATCTTGGGTCTTCTGATTTCGACAATCGGTATGGACCCGATGGAAGGCGTTGAACGCTTCATGATGGGAAGCACCACGCTTTACAACGGTGTCAACGTGACTTGCGCCTTGATTGGCTTGTTCTCCATGTCTCAGGTTTTAATCCTGGCAGAAAAAGCGATTAAGAAACGTGCTAAGGCAGCTAAATTTACGGGCAGCCTTCTTCTGAGCCGCTCCGATATTAAGAGACTGGCTCCGACCATTACGCGTTCTTGGATTATCGGCAACATCTTGGGTATTCTGCCTGGCGCCGGTGCAACGATCGCCTGCTTCATGGGTTATAACGAAGCACGCCGCTTCTCCAAACATAAAGATGAATTCGGCAAAGGCTCCATTGACGGTGTGGCCGGTTCTGAAGCTGCGAACAACGCTGTGACGGGCGGCTCTCTTATCCCGACACTGACGCTTGGTATCCCGGGTGAATCTGTGACAGCCGTGTTAATGGGCGGTTTGATTATTCACGGTCTGCAGCCGGGACCGGAGCTCTTCTCTACTTATGCTCCGATGACTTACACATTCTTTGCCGGTTTTGTGCTCGTTCAGTTTGCGATGCTCGGCGTCGGTCTTGTCGGCTGCCGTATGTTTGCTCAGGTCTCCCGCTTGTCCGACTCCATTCTGATCCCTGCGATCTTCCTTCTGTGTGTTGTGGGTTCCTTCGCGATTCACAACAACTTTGTGGAAGTGATCATCATGTTCATTTTCGGCATCATCGGCTACTTCGTTCGCAAGTTTGATTTGAACGCAGCCGCCATCGTGCTGGGTCTGATCTTGGGTCCGATCGGTGAAAACGGCCTGCGCCGTTCTCTGTATCTCTCCGACGGCGATCCTACGATCCTTTTCAGCACCCCGCTCTGCTGGATGCTCATCCTCTTGTGCGTCCTCGGCACTTGCTCTCCGTGGCTGATGGCTCGCTGGGAAAAACATGTTGAAGCCAGATCCCACCATTAATCTGTTGCTTTGACCACTCGCCTCCGCCTCGCCGGAGGCTTTTTTATGGGCGATTCACTAATTTGTATTCCAAATTTTGTAAGCGTGCGTTAATATCCACATTACTGATTCGGAGTCACCATTTGTCGAATTAATGATTCTGCAAAAGCGACCTGGGTTCAGAAGTAAAAAAATCACCATCCTTAGGAGGATATTCGAAATGAAAAAAGTTCTTGCAGCTGTTGCTGTTGCTATGACCCTGCCGATGACAGTTATGGCATGGGAACCGACCGGTGACGTCAACGTTATCGTTGCTTACAAAGCCGGTTCCGGCACAGACACAGGTGCTCGTCTTCTTGCTACCGAAGCCCAGAAGTACATTCCGAAAACCATCATCATTCAGAACCTTCCCGGTGCTGACGGCAAGATCGGCTGGACAAAATTAGTTCAGTCCAAACCCGACGGCCAGACTATTGGCTTCATCAACTTGCCGACATTCACAACTTTGGCTGCACAGTCGGGGGCACCCTTCTCCATCAATGACATCGTTCCTATCGCCAACCATCTGACTGAAGCCGGTGTTGTTGCTGTTAAGGCCGATTCTCCCTACAAGACCATCGAAGAACTCGTTGCCGCCGCTAAAGAGAAAGGAAACCTGAAAGCCTCTACAAACGGCAACAAGGCTTCCAACCACACAGCTGCTCAGCTGCTTGCCAAGAGCGCCGGCTTCAAGTACAAAGCCATTCCTTACGGCGGTACAGCCGATCAGCTGCTGGCTCTTCGTCAGGGCGAAGTTGACTTCACCTGCGCCAAGGTTGCTGACGTTGCCAAGCTCGTTAAGGGCGACAAACCAGAACTCCGTGTTCTGGCTGTTTTCAACACCAAACGTGATCCTGAACTCCCGAATGTTCCGACACTCGGCGAAAAAGGCCTCTACCCCGAATGGTACGGCTCTGCTCGTGCTTTAGTTGCTCCGAAGGGAACCAAGCCTGAAGTTATCCAGTACTACGTTGAAGCCTTCAAGAAGACAATGCAGGATCCTGCTGTCATCGAAGCTCATAAGAAAGCCGGTATGGCTCTTGACTTCAAAGACAACAAGGAACTCGGTGACCTGATCAAAGCTCAGGACAAGTTTGCTCGTGACGTTGTCAACGACCTCTACAAATAATTTTTGATTATTTGCCCCGGGTACTTCGGTGCCCGGGATTAAAAATGCCTTTTTAGGTGGGTAATTCCTCAATTTAGCGATTGAGGCTAACTTTTTGTACGCATAAATAAAATGTTCAAGAAAATCCTTCTTTCCGCAACTCTGATGGCTGCCGCCACAGCTTTTGCCGCTGACCTTCCTTCCGTTAAGATTTTGGCTACAGGCGGAACGATCGCCGGAACTGCTGCTTCCAGCACTCAGACAACCGGATACAAAGCCGGTGATTTAGGCATTCAGACTTTGATCGAAGCGGTTCCCGCAATGAAAGACTATGCCAATGTTTCCGGTGAACAGGTCGTCAAGATCTCTTCCAACAATATGGATACCAAGACCTTGCTGAAACTTGCCAAGCGCGTTAACGAACTGCTGGCTGATCCGAAGGTTGACGCTGTGGTGATTACCCACGGTACCGATACATTGGAAGAAACCGCTTACTTCCTGAACCTTGTTACTAAGAGCGACAAGCCTGTGATTTTGGTCGGCGCTATGCGCCCTGCCACAGCCATTTCTGCCGACGGTCCTATGAACCTTCTTGAAGCTGTTCGCGTTGCTTCTACGCCTGAAGCAAAAGGCAAAGGCGTCATGATCGTCATGAATGATGAAATCAACGGTGCCCGCGATGTCACCAAGACAAATACGACCAATCCAGCTACCTTCAAGTCTCCGGAACTCGGCGCCATGGGTTATGTGAGCGGAAACAAAGTTCGTTTCTACAAGCAGTCTACAAAGCGTCACACGACCGACAGCGAATTTGACGTCAGCAAGCTCGAGACTCTGCCTCGCGTTGACATCATCTACTCTCATGTTGACGACGACCGTATTATGGCCGACGCTGCTGTTGCAGCCGGTGCTAAAGGCATCATTCACGCTGGTACAGGTAACGGCTCCATCGCCAACCCGACAATGGAAGGTCTGAAAGACGCTGTGGCTAAAGGTGTTGTGGTTGTAAGAAGTGCCCGCGTACCGAACGGTGCAACGACGGTTTCTCTGCCGATGTGGACGAAGGCCGGTTTCTTAGAATCCGACACACTCAACCCTCAGAAAGCTCGCCTGCTTCTGCAGCTTGCTTTGACGAAGACTCAGGATCCGAAAGAAATCCAGAGAATGTTTGACCAATATTAATTGGCCGATTAGATCTTCTTGATATTTAGTAAGAAAGGCGCCTCGGCGCCTTTCTTATTGAAAAAATTACTTAGAGGCCAGACCGTTGGCTTTCAGCCATTCCGCGACCATTTTCGGAGCGGATGAAAACTGAGAGGAACGAATCCAAAGGCTCTTTGTGAAATTACCTTCAGGGATAAGGCGTTTGGCGTCTCTTTCAACACCGGAAATTCCACTGCTGGCGCTGGAGACAATCAAACCGATTTTCTTGCCGGCCATTGCCTTTCCGTTATGGAACAAGAAGTCTGCATAGGTGCGGCCATATTGCTCCACCAAAGCGGTGTACCGATGATAATGGTGTCATATTTTGAAAAGTCAACGTCCACCGGATCAATGGCGGGATAAGAAGAAGCATCATTAGGCTTGCTTCTAATTTGGTCCACCAAATCACTTCCGAGAGAATAATTGTTGGCCGCGTAGTTCAAGCCTTTTTGCGCCGGCTGAATCTGAATCACATCCGTCGAGGTTTGGTCTTTAACGGCGACAGCGGCCTTTTCAATATTTCCGGTGAAGCTGTAATAGACAAGAAGTGTTTTGGCCTGAACTTGTGCACTAGCGGCAGTTAAACCAAGAAGTGTGGCAATGAGGAGTTTTTTCATCTTTTTTTCCTATAAAAATTAGAGTGTTATGAGCTTGTAGGTGCGGTTTCCGGCTTTGATTTCGTCCAAGTACTCGAGTTGTAAGAAGCCTCTGTCAATCTTTTCTTGGAGCGAATAAGCGTTGTACTCAGCAGGAGTCAGACCGTAAATTAAGTCTGCCGCGGCTTGGTCGGCAGCGAGCAAATCCAGAGATCCGACGATGCCGAGATTGCCTGTTCGGACTTTAGTACCTTTCAGCGGATCAACGTGAATGTTTGAGACCACGTTAATAAAAAGCAGTTGATTGTCCATTGCATCGTGAATGCCTTTTGAAGCATCGGCGAGTCTTCGGAAGAATCCTGCATCTTTTCTGACTCCCAGACCATGAACTTGAGTCTTGCCCTCTCCGCTGGCTAAACCGATGCCGACGTTTTTACACGCACCCGAAAATCCCGCAAAACTCGGAATTCGGAAATTAGCCGTCACTGCAACGCAGCCATACTCTTTCAATAGAGCCGTCGGCGCAGAGACAGATTTCAGTTCTTTACCGCCTTTGATCGGAACTTCCGTGTATTCGTTGTTGCGATCCAAGATATCGAGGCGATTCTTGTCGACGCCTTGAGCCGTTATCGCTCTAATATTTCCTTGCGTATTGCCTCTTCCGGCCGGATAGATTGAGGCATAGTTGCATTCAACAAACTTGCTGTTCGGAATGTGATTCAGCAATGCTTCCCACATACCTCGATTCGTATCGACATCATCGCCGTGAAGTTTGATGCCGGAGAGTCTTCTGTCTTCCGGAAGGTTGGCGTCTTTTCTAAGCCGGTCATAAATTGCTAAAAAGTTCTCCGCATTGATGTCTTTAGAGAAATAGACCGTGGATGCACCTTGATTCGGAGTTGCTGCAAACACTTTACTGCCTATCATCGGCATTGCTGCCGCTGTTAAAAGAATCGTTCTTCTCAAAAATCCTGTTGTTTCCATATCGTTCACTTAACAAGACTGATTTCAACATCTTTGGAGCCGCTTTCTTGGATGGCTTTAAGCGCTTCCGGAGAAAGTTTTCCGAGCAGGACTAAGTTGTCAGACGGACGAAAGTCTCTGACAAAAACCGCCAGGTTTCCCCATGGGATGTAATAGGTAATATCGCCTTTTTGAGGATCGCAGCTTCTAGGCGCGGATCCTAGGTTCAATGATTTCGGTAAATACGAAATCCGTTCCGTCGATCCGAAATCCTCAAACTTAAGTTTGAGCGGAAGCTTTGCAGCAAAGTCTTTCGCGGCATCGTTACCATTTAATCCCCCGGCGTAAGCTTTGCCATCCACTTTGATCTGAATGTTTTGAGCCATGACATTTCCGGACATAAGTAAACAAGTCGTAATTGCAGCGGCAGCGGTCAGAAGTTTCATTAAGGCCTCCTAGGATCCTTTCAACAATTAATGCGCAAAGATTTCTTTGACCTTTGCAGCTGCCGCCTCGCCTAAAACTTTGTGTTGTTCCGGGGAAAGGTGAACACGATCAATCTGTCCCGGAATGCCTTTCACGAAGTCTTGAGCGTTTATGTATTCGGCTCCAAGAATTCGGCATTTTTCCTGCAGAAGCGGCGGAAGCTCTTTGGTGATTTTTTCTGCGCCGCTGAAAGCGTCGCCGTAAGCTGTTTCGTTAGGCTGGAGCGGGGGTGCAATGACTAAGACTTTTGGTGTCTTAAATTTAGTGTTGGATTGCCATTCACCTGCTTGAATCATACGAATCATCTCTTCAAGGTCATCGGCGATCGCTTTTGCATTGTTCTTGTATCTTGAATTCGCGTCATTGGTTCCGAGCATGACAATGACTATATCCAGAGGAAGGTTTTCGGAAAGAACCGCAGGAAGTGAAACCATCCCGTTGAACAACTTACCGGAAAGGCTCTTGCCGGTTCCGTTGCCGTCCTTTTGATCTCTTTTTACCGTTCGGCCGCCCAAGGCATTAACTTCGACTTCATAGTTAGGACCAAGTTTTTGAGCCATGACCTGAGGCCAAATTTGATCGATTGGAAGACGATAGATGTCTTTTTCAGGGCTCCAGGCCCATCCGAAAGAATTCGAATCTCCGTATACCAAGATTCTCTTGGCTTGTTTATTTTCCGAAGAAAATACCGGAAGCGGAGAACTCAAAAGAATTGTTGAAAGTCCGAGGAATGAACGGCGGTTAAGAGGCATAGTTTCTCCTTCAATATGCCTCCATCATAAAAATTCTTTTCTTCTCAATCCAATACTATTTATGGATGGTTAGTTATAACTTTTAGTTAGGTTGAGTCCGAAAGCTTCTAAAGAAGCCTTCCTGGAATGTGTTGAAAACCTTCAAAAAAGGAAACTTAATCTTGGTCGAAAAGATCCAAAGTCTCGCCTTTGCGTACTCTTTTCTTCGGAGTCGGTTTTTGTAAGTCTCGATGAATCCACTCCAAGATCACATCGCTCAGGGTATTGAGTTCTTCTTCCGTTAGTTCTCTGCCTTTGTCGATCCCATGCCACTTATAAAGACAGCCGCGGCAGCAGCATCCGGTCGCGTGCTGCGCAGTAAAGATCGGATGTCCCTTGTACGGCGTCTGTTTGCCGTCGTTTTTCGGATTCGCGCTTCCGATTCTGTCGTGAAGAATTTCTTTGGCGTGTTTCTTCAAGAGCTCGTCATTACGAGTCTCGGCATAAGTTCTGTCTGCGTAAGACAAACGAAACTTGCTTCGAAACGCTGAATGGCTCAGCGCTTCGAAAAGCTCGTCCATAGAAGCAAATTTTTGACTCATTAACCGAAGAGACGATTGGTGAGCACCGGATCCAAACATTCCTGTACGTAGGCGAAGAATCTTTCAGGATCTTCTTTCTTTAGTTGGATCGCTTCTTTCTGGGAAAGGACGTACATCAAAAGAAGTCTAGCTTTAGCGGTAGTCGTTTCGCCGGCTAACAAACAGCCGGATTCAAGACATTGCGCGACGCTTCCCGGGAAAACCGTACTGTCTAAGACACGGCCGGAAGAAGCTCTTGTCGAGATCACAACGAAAATGCCCTTCTTTACCGCTTTTTTAATCGCAGGCATCATGCCGGCCGGAAGGTTACCGCGGCCGAAACCTTCAACGATGATGGCGTCCGGTTCTTTTTCAAGAACCATTTCAAGAAGCGCACCGTCGTCTCCGCACATGGCTTTAACAACGGGAACTTTGGCCGTAAGCTTTTTGAGCATCGGGAAGTTCAAACCGGTATCGAGCTCTAATGCACCGCAGCGGAAATAAACATTGTCGCGGTCGACATAACCGACGGGGCCCCAGCCCGGAGAAGCCAAGGCAGAAGCCTTGTTGGTGTGAGTGAGCTGAGCGCGGGACGCCGCATGGATCTCACCGTTCATGCAGACGACAACCGTTGGGATATCACCCTTCACGTCGTGACAGGCAACCCGAATGGAATCTAAAAGATTCTTGGTCCCGTCAAACATCGGATCTTCGGGATTCATGCAGGTCGTAAAGACGATCGGCTTGGAATTCTGATTCTGGAATACATCCGATAAAGAAATGCTGACGAAATAAGCTGTTTCTTCAATATTGTCCGCAGGCTGAGTAACGACAACGCCTGAGACTTCCGGGCGAATCAAAACCCTTTGGACGGCTCGGGAAAGCTCAAGCATCATCGCCGGTGTGACCACACTGCCCTTTAAAGAAAAAAACTTCGGAACTTCTAAGAAGCAAAGATCTTCAATTTCAGGAAGCGCATCGGTTACCGCCAATGCATCTTCTTCAGGATCACCGGGTTTGTAGTCGATGCCTGTGGGAATAATCATGTCGCCCAAAGGGAAAAGAGCAACGGTTTTGTCATCCATGACATCGATGTAACCGTCATCGAGAACTTCGGATGCAATGTCGGAAGGTTCCTCTTTGGCGAGTTTTCGAGTTTCTTTGACTGCCATCTTCTTTTCCTTTTTCTTTGATTTCTTACCCACAGTTTCCTCGTTGGTTATTCCGCTTTCAAGAGCTTCCCGGGATTCATGATGCCCTTCGGATCAAAAGCGTTTTTGATCTTGCGCATCATTTCAATCTCCAAAGGATCCTTGAATTGGTAATTATGGTCAAGTTTCAGCATTCCGATGCCGTGTTCGGCTGAAATCGAGCCCTCGAATTTATTAACCTGACTATAAAGAATTTCTCGAATTCCTTCTTCATTTCGGTAGGTTGCACCCGGGTCTTCGGGACTGACGAAATTGAAATGAAGGTTTCCGTCGCCGAGGTGGCCGTAAATAGAGAGTCCGAGCCAGGGATAAGCGCTTAAAAGCATTGCGCTTGTTTCTTCGACGAACTCAGGAATTAAAGAAATCGGGAGACTGACATCGCTATGAATACTGCCACCGGCGGTTCTGTCGGCCAGAGGAATCGATTCGCGAACATGCCAGAAAGTATGGGAATCCTGCAGTGAGCTCGCAATGGCAGCATCGGTGATTTCTCCGTCTTCGAACGCTCCTTCCAAGATGTGTTCCATCATGCTTTCCTGAGGCTTCTTCTCCAGAGAAAGTTCAACCAGTACTTTCCAGGGGGAGTCGCTGAGCGGAGGCACTTCAATATCAGGCAGATACTTTTTGACTCGTCCGATCGGCAAATCGCTGATTAACTCGAATGCAGTCAGAGAAGAGCCGGCTTTCATCTTGAATCGGTTCAGAAGCTTTCCGGCGTCCTGAATACTGTTCAGACAGCAAAAAGCGGTCTCCTTTTCTTTCGCCGTCGGAAAGAGTTTCAGAACGACGGCAGTAATAATGCCGATGGTTCCTTCGCTGCCCAAGAATAAATCTTTGAAATCGTATCCGGTGTTGTCCTTACGAAGACGTCTCAAACCGCTGTAAATGCGGCCGTCGGGAAGGACGACTTCAACGCCGAGAACCAAGTCGCGTGTTGTTCCGTAACGCAGTACGGCTACACCCCCGGCCTTACAGGCACAGCAGCCGCCGATGGTTGCGTTGCCTTCTGCCGCAAAAGACAGCGGGAAGAAACGATTAACACTTTCTGCAGCTTCATGCACTTCGGCCAATGTCATTCCGGCTTGAACGGTTAATGTGTCTGAAAGTGGGTCCGCGTCGATGACGTTTTTCATTTTTGTCATGGACAAAACGATTTCAGCATCGGGACGATAAGTTGTCGCTGCGCCTGTCAGACTTGTATTGCCGCCCTGGGTGACGATGGGAACGTTGTATTGAGCGCAAAGTTTGACGATCTTTGAAACTTGTTCGGTGGTAGAGGGGCGGACGACAGCCAAAGGCTTTGAGACGTAGTGGTCTGTGAAATCATCCGTGTAAGGTCCGAAAAGAGCCGGATCATCAATGACGTTATTGAGGCCGACAATTTCGGCAAAAAGCGATTTGAGTTCTTCTTTCATGGCTTTTCTGAGCAGTAAATATTCAGGAAAGTTTAGTCAAAAAATTCGCCCTTTTACCCTGATAAAAATATCGATCGAACAGATTCCTTGAAAATATTGTGATCCATAGTTTTCTATGCAAAAGATTTGACGGCTAAGATGTCTTTTTTTAGGAGGATGTTCGGTGCAGTCTCTTTGGATGGTGGTTGCGGCATTGTTTTATGCCTTTTATGCCGTATTCGTGAAATATTCCGGATTCGAAGGCATCGGTAGCTGGGAAATTCTCTTTTTCAGATCAATTTTCGGCGTTGTCCTCTTTTACGGCGTTATGCGTTTCAGTGGAATTACGCTTTCCACAACTCATCCTTGGCAGCATTTGATCCGCTCGATGTGCGGCACTCTTTCAATCATCTGCGGCATTTATTCCGTCTCTCATCTGAATATCGGACTGGCGATGACATTGAATTACACGTCGCCGTTGTTTGTCGGGGCTTACATTCTGACGACTTCCCTGCTCCATCACGCTCGAGTGAACTGGGGGCTGATGGCGATGGTGCTTTTCGGTTTTATCGGCGTCGTGATCATGCTCGGACCAACCATCGGACCGCATGAATACTATGCCGCTGTAGTGGGTTTAGCCGCGGGCTTTTTCACTGCAAATGCCACAACGTTTGTTAAGAAACTCGGCATGCTTCATGAGCCGGAAACACGAATTATTTTTTACCTTGTTCTGGTCGGTGCGATTTGCGGCCTCATCGGAACATTCCTCACCGGCGGCTTCCATCCCTGGAGCGTTAAGGGCGCCTTATACATTTTGGGACTTTGTATCTGTGCAACCGGCGGTCAATTCTGTCTGACCAGAGCTTTCTCCAGAGGCAATCTGGTTCTGTCGAGTTCTCTTCAGTACACCGTCATTCTTTTCTCAACGATTTTGGGAGAAATCCTTTTCCTCGAACCGGCGACCTTCCCTGTTATTTGCGGAATGCTGATTATTGTTTTCTCCGGATTGATGTCGAGTTACTTCGTTCGTCGGGAAAATAAGTTCTTGAAAGAAAAGGCAAAGACCTCGCAATCAAAAACTGCCTAGTCTAAAGCGTTATCTTTTTTTCTATCGCCGGCACTTCCTCGCTGAGGATGTTCCGGCGAATTTCTTCTAAGTTTGGTCCCTGAAATGCTCTCAATATTTCAGCACATCACTCCACTCTTCCTATAATGGAAAAATTGTTTGCGAATCATAAGGAACAAAAAATATGAAATTTTCAATGGTTAGCGGTGATGTTTTAAAGCTCGAATGCGGAGCTCTGGTTGTCGGAATTCCTGCCGGCGGTCTTACTCCGACTGCCGAAGCGCTCGATAAGGCTTCCGAAGGCGCCGTCTCTCGCTGGATTGAAGCCGGAGATATACATCCTTGCGTCGGCAAGGTTGCGGTTTTCCGCGACTTCCCCGGATGTAAGGCCGAACGTGTTGTGTTCGTCGGCTTAGGAAAATGCAAAGCCAGAGACTTCCAGCGTGTTTTAAAACTCGGTATCGACAATGCTTACCTTGGCAAAGAAGTCGTCCTGACCACCCTTGAGTGGCTGCCAGATGAAGTTCCTGAATGGATCGCCGAACAGTCCGGTTTTATTGCCTGCACAGCCCTTGATCGCCCTAAGAACTACAAAACGTTTGACATCAACTGGAAGAAGCCTAAAAACATTGACCTCTACGTTCCTGATGAAAACAAGGACGTTGAAAAAGCTTATGCCGAAGGCGTATCCGTCGGTGTCGGTGTTCAGATGGCCAAACAGTACGGAGATATGCCGGCAAATCTCTGCACACCGAAGTTTATGGCTGAAGAATGCATGAAACTTGCCGGTTCTCTGGGTCTTGACGTTACCGTCTTCGACGAAAAAGCCATGGAAAAACTGGGTATGGGATGCCTGCTCGGTGTAGCTAAAGGCTCTCACCAGAAACCTCGTATGGTGGTCATTGAATACCACGGCGGCAAGAAGGACGATACTCCGGTTGCTTTGGTCGGTAAAGGACTGACGTTTGACTCCGGTGGCATTTCTTTGAAACCCGCTAAGGGAATGGACGAAATGAAATACGACATGTGCGGCGCTGCTGCCATGATCGCTTCTATCGCAACCGCTGCAGCCATGAAGCTGCCGGTGAACATCGTTGCTGCCGTCGGCTTTACAGAAAATATGCCCGGAAGTTCCGCAACTAAACCGGGAGACATTCTCAAGAGCTATGCCGGCAAGACCGTTGAAGTTTTGAATACCGATGCCGAAGGTCGTTTGGTTCTCTGCGATGTTCTCGCCTATACCATCGATAAGTTCAAACCGAAGTGCGTTGTGGACGTAGCCACTTTGACCGGCGCATGCGTTGTTGCTTTAGGCAACGACATAGCAGGTTTGTTCTCCAACGATGAAGAACTGGCTGTGTCCCTCATGATGGCCGGCGACACTGCTATGGATCCGGTCTGGAGAATGCCTCTGGATATTTCCTTTACCAAGGCTTTGAAGAGCAACTTTGCCGATCTCGCCAATATCAGCGACTCTCGCGGCGCCGGTGCCTGCACCGCCGCTGCCTTCTTGGAAGAATTTGTCGGTGATACACCGTGGGCTCACTTGGACATCGCAGGTGTTGCTAATAAGAGCGGAAAAGAAAAAGGGTCAACCGGCCGTCCGGTTCCCCTTCTGATTAACTTCTTAAAAGATCAGGCTGAATAAAAAGCTTTGATTCGCGGGGCTTCGGCCCCGTTTTTTGGTGTGCTCGGCATGAGCATTCTCTATAGGGTGAAAGTCCCGAGTC